>Ga0123356_10000055_pt1 | contig 121074 bp, 109 predicted proteins | sample TergutEmb28metaG_2_FD_92546 | JGI IMG/M metagenome (GOLD analysis project Ga0123356, IMG submission 92546) | Embiratermes neotenicus P3 segment gut microbial communities from Petit-Saut dam, French Guiana - Emb289 P3 | ecosystem: Host-associated > Arthropoda: Insects > Digestive system > Gut ... | reverse complement strand
GGAGACGGCGAAGGCCACGGAGGACATCGCCAGGAGGATCGAGGCGATCCAGGCGGACACCGGTGGTGCTGTGGAGGCGATCGGAAGGATCTCGTCGATCATCGAGCAGATCAACGACTACTCGGCGACCATCGCCGCTGCGGTCGAGGAGCAGACGGTGACCACCTCGGAGATGTCCCGCAACGTGGCCGAGGCCGCGACGGGCTCGTCGCAGATCGCGGAGAACATCACCCAGGTCGCGGAGAGCACGGCCACCTCGGTCAAGGACGCGCAAGCGGTGGCCTCAGATGCCGAGCAGATCTCCGACGCCGTGGCTCAGGCCGCCAAGGACATGGCGAGCAAGTTCACCGTCTGACTCCCGGACGGTTCGGGCTTCCTGCGGCCCAGGCGCGACCACGTGCCTGGGCCGCAGCCTCATGAGACCGATCAGGAGACTCCCGCACCGATCCGGCTAGGCTGTGGCGGTGGCGAAGTCGCGGTCTGTGGTGCGGGCGAACAAGCTTCTAGTCGGCTACGGCGGCGCGCCGGTGTGCGCACCGGTGTCGTTCAACCTCCCTGAGGGCAGGGCGCTGGCCCTGGTCGGGGCGAACGGTGCGGGCAAGTCCACGGTGCTGCGCGCCGTGATCGGCCTGATCGAGCCCGCCGGCGGGTCTCTCACGGTGCTCGGGGCCGAGCCCGACGAGCGTGACGTGGAGTTCCGGGCGAAGGTCTCCAGCGTGCTGGACGACGACGCCTACTTCCCCGGCCTGACCGTCGCCGAGCACCTGTACCTGACCGCGCGCGGGCACGGGATGCTCGGTGCGCGAGAGCTGGTCGCCGAGCTGCTGGAGGAGTTCGGCCTCGCCGAGCACGCCGCCTCGCTGCCGACCGCGCTCTCGTCGGGGCAGCGTCGGCGCCTGCTGCTCGCGGCCGGGTTCGTGCGTCCCCGGTCCCTGCTGGTGCTCGACGAGCCAGAGCAACGGCTGGACCTGCGCATGCGCGCCGACCTCGCTGACAGGCTCAACGCCGAGAAAGAGGCGGGCGGCACCGTGCTGATGGCCACCCACGACGCCGTGCTGGTGCGTGCGGTGGCTGACCGGGCGGTGTACGTCGACGACAGCAGCTCCCCGCTGCTGAAGGCCGACGAGGCCGCGGCGCGGATCGAGGCGGAGCCGTCGTGAGCCACGACGAGGACGAGCGGTACGACGAGAGCCGGTGGCAGGACGAGGCTGAGTGGCACGACGAGCCCGAGGCGTCGGTCGGCCGTGACGGCTGGCCCGCGGTGGCCGAGGCCGACCTGGGCGAGGTGCCAGGGTCGTCGTCCATCCGCCGCTACACCAAGGAGGCCGCCAAGCAGCGCGCCGGGGCGAAGATCGGCACGCTGCTCTCCGACGTCTACTACGCGGGCATCATCCTGGCGATCGGCGTCTCTGTCGCGGCCGGGGTCGCCGGTTCACTGCGCTCGTCGCTGCCCGAGGTGTCCTACGCCGACGGGGTCGGGGTGAGCCTGCCCGCCCTGGTCGGGGTGCTCGTCGGGGCCCTCGTCGCGACGCTGGTCTCTCTGGCCGGGCGGCTGGGCCCGGTCGGTGCCGGTGGTGCCGAGGCCGCGTGGTGGCTGGGCCTGCCGGTGGACCGTCGCGGTCTGCTGCGCCCCGCGGCCAGGCGTCTGCCGCTGGTCGCGCTCGCCATCGGCGGGGTGGTCGTCGCGCTGCTGGACGGCGGGCTGCTGGGTGACCAGGGCGACCGGGTGGTGCGTGCCGGGATCGCCGGTGCCCTGCTGGCCGCGCTCGTCGTGCTGGGCATGGCGGCGGCGCAGACGCTGGGTTCCACCCGTCGGGCCGGTGCCCTGACCGGTGACCTGCTGCTGGTCGCCGTGCCGGTGGCCATGGGGGTGCTCGCCTGGGTCGGGGTGACACCGGAGCACCTGCCGGTGCCGTCGTGGCCCGTGCTGGGGGCCATCGCGGCGCTCGCGGTCGCTCTGGCCTGGTTCACCGACTCCAGGCTGGGTCGCATCCGGGGGGCGTCGCTGCGCGAGAGCGGCTCTGTCGCCGCCCAGGCGGTCGGTGCGATGGTCTCGATGGACTCCCGCGAGCTCGGCCGGGCGCTGTCTGACGGTGCGGCACCGGCGGCCCGGCGCTGGGTCTCCCGGCTGCGCACGGTGCGAGGCCCGGTCAGCGCGCTGGTCACCGCCGACCTGGTGCTGCTGCGCCGCTCGGTGCGCCATCTGGTGCAGGTGGTGCTCGCGATCGCCATCCCTGTGCTGGCCACCGTCGTGCCGCAGCTGTCAGGTCAGGTCCCGGTGCTGATGGCGGTGCTGATCGGCGGGTATGTCGCGGCCTCTGCCTCGGCCGAGGGGTCTCGGCGGGCGGAGATGGCCCCGATCCTGGACCGCTTGCTGCCGTTGGACCCGAAGACGGCCCGCCGGGCGCGGATGATGGTGCCGGGCATGGTCATGACCGTGTGGTCGCTGGTGGTGTTCGCCGCGATCGGACGCTGGCTCGGTGACCCCCTGGGCTGGCTCGCCCTCGCGCTGCCCGGGGTGCTCGCCTGGGCCGCCGCCGCGGTGCGTGCCGCCTACCGTCCTGCCCCGGACTGGAGCTCGACGCTGGTGTCCACGCCGTTCGGCGCGCTGCCGACCGGCGTCGGCGCGGTGCTGGCGCGCGGGCCTGACATCGTGGTGCTGGGCCTGCTGCCCACCTGGATCGCGCTGGTGCTGGGGCACGTCACGCAGGTTCTCGTGATGGCGCAGGTGCTCACCGCGCTGATCGCGGTGATGGTGGCCTCCTCGACCTCCACCAAGACGTTCACCGAACGCATGCTGGACGCCCAGAAGGAGGCCGACGAGCAGCGCAAGGCCGCGCAGGCGCAGGCTGGGCGTCGGTGACCAGGATCGTCGCCGGCACCGTCGGCGGGCGGACGCTCGCCGTCCCGCCGCAGGGCACCCGGCCCACCAGCGAACGGGTCCGTGAGGCGCTCTTCTCCCGGCTGGAGCATCTCGGGGCGGTGGCCGACGCCCAGGTGCTCGACCTGTACGCGGGCTCGGGGGCCCTAGGGCTGGAGGCGGCCAGCCGTGGCGCGACGCGGGTCGTGCTCGTCGAGTCAGACCCCGCCGCGGCCCGGGTGTGCCGGGCCAACGTCCGCTCTCTCGGCCTGTCCGGCACGGTCGAGGTCGCGCCGGTCAAGGCCGAGCGCTATCTCGCCCACGCCGTCGGGGCTTTCGACCTGGTGCTGCTCGACCCGCCCTATGCGCTGGGTGCCGACGACCTGGCCGACGTGCTCGTCGCCGTCTCGGACGTCTGCGCACCGGGTGCTGTCGTGGTGGTCGAGCGCTCGACCCGAGACGCCCCGCTGCGCTGGCCGCCGGGCCTGGAGGCGGACGACGACCGCCGTCATGGTGAGACGCACGTGTGGACCGCCCGCCGCTCGGCGTAGAGGTCGCGTGCCCAGGCGGGGCGGGGTAGGCGCTCGCTGTTCGCGCGACCTACTAAGTTGGGGGTGTGCGTATCGCAGTCTGCCCAGGGTCGTTCGACCCGATCACGTTCGGCCACGTGGACGTCGTCCGCCGGGCCTTGACCATGTTCGACGAGGTGGTGGTCGCCGTCGCGGCCAACACGTCGAAGAACCCGCTGCTGACGCCGGAGCGTCGGGTCGCGCTGGCCACCGAGGTGGTGGCCGACCTCCCGGGCGCCCGGGTCGGGCTGGTCCCTGGCCTCTTGGCGGACTATCTGCGCGAGGTCGGCGCGTGCGCGGTGGTCAAGGGCCTGCGCGGGCCCTCTGACATCGACGCGGAGGTGCCCATGGCGTTGATGAACCGGCACCTGTCGGGGGTGGAGACGGTGTTCCTCGCCGGTGACCAGTCGCTGATCCACATCGCGTCCTCCTTGGTGAAGGACGTGGCCCGCTACGGCGGGCGTATCGACGACCTGGTGCCGGCTCCCGTGGCGCGGGCGGTGCGCGAGGCGCTCGCGGACGAGGGGCGACGATGAGCGAGGCACGTACCCAGGGCGTGACAGGGATTCTGGACGCGATGGAGGAGGCGGTGGCCAGCGCGCGGGCCATGCCGATGTCGGCGTCGGTGATCGTCAACCGGGCCGAGCTGCTGGCGCTGGTCTCCGAGGTGCGTGACGCCCTTCCAGGTCAGCTGCGCGCCGCCGACGAGGTGATCGCCGCGGCTGACGCCCAGCGTGCGTCGGCCAGGGCTGACGCGGAGCGCATCGTCGCCGAGGCGCGCAACCACGCGGCACGTCTGGTCGAGGCCGAGCCGGTGATCGTGGAGGCGAGGGCTCGCGCCCAGGAGATTCTCCGGGAGGCCAAGGCGGAGGCCGAGGATCTGCGGCGCGACGCCGACGACTACTGCGACCAGCGGTTGGCGAGCTTTGAGATCGACCTCGGCAAGCTGCTCAGCCAGGTGCAGGCCGGACGGGCCAAGCTGGCGGGGCGCCTGGGGCCCGATCGCTGAGCACGCTCGAACGCTGGGCGCGGTTGATGGCTCAGCGCGGTCGAGCGACGGGGAGTTGGCCGCCGCGTCGGCGTTCGCGTAAACTGCGCCGTTGGTCCTGCCGAACGCGGTACGGGCCGAGATCGACGAGGAGAACCACGACGTGCGCCCGGTCCACCTCGATCCACGTTCGCCCCTCGTGCTCGACGTGCACGACCTGGGGCGGCGGCCCGGATCGACCAGGCTGGTGCAGAGGGTCGTGGCCGCTCCTGACGATCTCGGCACGGCGGTGGTCGGCATCCCCCCGGGGACGGACCTCGAGCTGGACCTCCGGCTCGAGGCGGTCACGGAGGGTGTCCTGGTCACCGGTGACGTCCGGGGTCAGGCGGTCGGGGAGTGCGTGCGCTGTCTGGACCGGGTCGACGTTCCCGTCGAGGTCCGGTTGCAGGAGCTGTTCGTCTACCCTGAGCGTCAGGCCGCGGTCGCCGACGGCGACGAGGACGAGGACCTTCGTGAGCTCGACGGCGACCTGGCCGATCTCGAACCCGTGCTGCGGGACGCGATCGTGCCGGTGCTGCCGTTCGGTCCGCTGTGCCGCGACGACTGCCCTGGCCTGTGCGTCGAGTGCGGGGTGCGGCTGGCGGACCACCCGGGCCACGTGCACGAGACGTACGACCCGCGCTGGGCGGCCCTGACCGCCCTGCCGGGCCACGACAAGACCAAGGAAGAAGGCTGACGATGGCGGTTCCCAAGCGGAAGATGTCGCGAGCCAACACCCGTGCCCGCCGCTCGCAGTGGAAGGCCGCTCCGGTCGCCCTGAGCACCTGCCCGCGCTGCGGCTCCGCGCGTCGCCCGCACACCGCGTGCCCGTCCTGCGGGGCCTACGGCGAGCGTACCTACGCTCAGGCCGTGCGCAGCGAGCACGAGACCTACTGACCGCTGGGTGATGGCCCGCCACCAGTCGGACGGCCGTCCCAGCCCGCCGGGGGCGCTGCTGGAACAGCTCGGGGTCGATCTCGACCCCGAGCTTCTGGTGCTGGCGCTGACCCACCGCTCTTTCGCCCACGAGGCCGGTGGCATCCCCACCAACGAGCGCCTGGAGTTCCTCGGCGACACCGTGCTGGGGCTGGTGGTCACCGAGCACCTGTACCGCACCCTGGCTGACCACTCCGAGGGTGACCTGGCGAAGATGCGGGCGGCCACGGTGTCGCAGCGCGCCCTCGCCGGGGTGGCCCGCACGCTGGACCTGGGCTCGTTCGTGCTTCTCGGCAAGGGCGAGCTGGGTACTGGCGGCCGGGACAAGGACTCGATCCTCTCCGACACGCTGGAAGCCGTGCTCGGCGCCGTCTACCTGGCCCACGGCCTCGAGGTCGCCCGCGCCCTGGTGCTCCGCCTGGTCGGCTCCACCTTGCACGCCGCCACCGACCTGGGCGCCGCCCTGGACTGGAAGACGTCGCTCCAAGAGCTCGCCGCATCTCGCGGCCTAGGCGCCCCCTCCTACGAGGTGACGGGGGAAGGCCCCGACCACCAACGCTCCTTCACCGCCCACGTCTTGCTGGGCATCACCGTCTTCGGGACCGGTGTGGGCTCGGCGAAGAAGATCGCCGAGCAGAAGGCCGCCGAGCAGGCCTACCTGCTCCTCGACAGCACGCCCCCCGACCTCCCCGAGGCCTGACTCCTACCTTCGCCCGGGGTTCGCGTACAGGGACGCATCATTCGTTCTCGTGCAGGCAGAACCGAACCGTTTCCGGACCTCTGCCTATCGCGACATCAACAAAAGGCTTGTTGTCGAAGTTTTCCTCGAAGTGAGCCGCGTCGACCGGTGGCGCTTCGACTCGATAGATGCCTGGATAGAGGGCCAGGGTCGACACTCTTTGTTCGGGGATCGCGACACCTGACACCGTTGTCGGTGCAACCCGGGTTGGTTTGCCGAGGGTGTAGCAAGCGAAGACGATATCCAGAGAGCTCAGCAGGCCATCACACACTACCCAACCGGTGCGCTCCTTGACGAAGAGCAGCCGGCCAGAATGCCGCTCCCCGCCCAGGGTGTAACTGACTTTCGCCCAAGTATCGCCGCAGCGACCATCGAGAAAGTACGCTCTGGATATATCATCGATCCGATAGTCAGATATTCTTTCCACCGCGTTCTCAAGAACTTCATTAGTGAGGAGCGACGAGTCCGAGTCTTCCGGTGGAAAATCGCCGACGCTCAGCAGCGCTGCGAGCTCTGCGTCGCCGTCAGCGATCGCCTCGAGGTAGGCCATCGCCTCGGCACGAGGAGTGTCCACCTCAGGGACTATATAGAGTACGATGGCAACCCAAGCAAAACTCAGGATCATGAACATGACAGCAACGATGCTTAGGCCGTAGAGCGCCCGCCACTGACGCGTTTCTGCATCAGGGTGAGTTTCTCTGCGATACTTGTTCACGACATCACTCGTCCTCGCGCAGGCAGAAGTGAACTGCTTCCATGTTCCCGTTCAACACGACATCGACAGCAGGGTTTCTGCCATAGCGGTCGTCAAAGAGAGTCGCCTCCTCCGAGGTGACCTCTACTCGATAAACCGCCGGGTAGAGGAGGAACTCTGACCTTCTTTGCCATGGAATCTCAACACCTGAGACCGTGACGAGAGGGATCGGGTCACCTTCTGAACGGCAGTTAAAAGTGATAATGAACGGAGCCTCGAGCCCCCAGCAGAGCGTCCATTCATTGTTAATCTTAGCGAAATTCAAGGTTCGAGTGGAGCGCTTTCCGTCGAGCGAGAAGCTGACCTCTACGCGAGCGTCGCGACAGTCACCATTAAGAAATGTCGCTCTCCGAACCCCCTCGATTCGATGGTCAGACATCCGTTCTACGGCCCCATCAAAAACCTCGTTGGTGAGGAGCGAAAAATCTTCCTCGCTCGAAAGTCCCGCCCGGCTCAGCAGCATCGCTCGGTCTGCGTCACCATCCGCGAGCGCCTCCAGGTAGGTCATCGCCTCGGCGCGAGGGTTGTCCACGTGCGGGAGAACAAAGAACACGATCTGCATCCACACGAAATACGCGACGAGTGCCGATAAAACGACGAGGAGAGCGCGATTCATCCACTGGAGGCACCGCTTGAGCCGAACTTTTGGATCGGAGGGGTCCGAGTTGTCGAAGACGCGCGCCATCTCTATGCCTCGATGCCAAAATTACGAGGGTTGACCCACTCTTCGATCGCTGTCCCTGCAGCTGTGATGACTGTCCTGATCGAGATCATCTGATCAAGCATCAATTTGACCGCCGAGCCCAGAGCGACAATAGCAGACGCGAGATGCGTCAAGAGCGCTGCTGTTCCAACCCCCACCGTGTACCATGTCGCCAGAGCAACACCCAGGCTGGCCATCGCAACGACGATCGACCCCACGAACAGCGACAAATCAGAGTTGAACTGCAGGAGAGAATCCGCCCATGCTTCCGGGATCTTTTTTATCGCCTGCAAAAACTGTTTCTCTGGCGATAGCTGATGCTGTTCCATCGAAATTGTGTCATGGTATGAGTCTCTCACCGGGTCGCCTGACCACCCTGATCCCAGCATCGCTGGGAGGATGTTGTCGTCGGCTCTAAAAAGTTCTTTGTGTAGACGACCTACGTCGCCGACGACTGTTCCTGCGGCGGCGTGACCTGTCGATTCCGCGTCGCTGACCATCGTGCTCACTTCTCTGAGCGCGGTTTGGGAGCCGAGGCTAGGTGGGATGATGTCTTCGGCCAGGTCGCAGGCGCCGAGGATCATCAGGGAGGCGCCTTTGATCGCGTGGGCGGTGGGCGTGGCTCTCGTGTTCACCCATTGGTCGCGTACCCATCCGGGCAGCTGGTCCCAGCCTGGCACGGTGGCTCTCGCGGCGTCCTCGGTCAGCCGCCTGGCGATGGGGTCGGCGCGACGGTACACGTCTTTGGCCTTGGTTCGGGTCTTGGCTACCTGTTCTAGCAGGTGGTTCCCGTCTTCGCTCATCTTGTTCTCTCTATCTTTCGTGGTGCTATGAACGAGCAATGCCTCGGGGGAGCTCATCCATCTGGCGGAGCACGGCAAAGATCTCGTCGTCCGCGGCGCCTTCTGCTTCGAGAACGATCAGCACGATGTTCAACAGCCGACGAGCGATGGACTCCATGACGGCGCTTCCGGTCGCGTAGTAGTGGGCGACGTTCGAGACGAGCTCTAGGTAGGCCTCTTTGACGGTGTCCGCGCCGTCGTAGGACGACCAGTCCGCTCTCGTCGCGGCCGAGTGGAGATCGTCAGCGGCCCAGCGGTTCGCGGTCTTCGTGCCGATGCTGAGGTGTGCGGTGCCGCCCGTCATCCCGGCGATCCTCGCGCACTTGTCAGCCCAGGTCTCCCACTGCCTCGCGTCCTGCCTCAAGGCCTCGGTGTCGCGGTATTCCTCAGCCACTACCGACCTCCTTCTTTGGTGGGTGGGACGTCGACGAGCCTCCTGATGATACCGACGACATCTCGCGACACCTCGTTCCACCTTCGTCGCGGGTCGACGCCTGGTACGAAAGCGATCCTCACCGGGACACCAGCGACCACCTCGACCGTCGCGCAACCGTTGTCTCCCCGCACGAGAACGGGTTCCATGTCGCCGTCTGGCCTCTGAGCGCCACGTGCGAGAAGGTCACCGATCATCGTGCCGATGATCTCGCGACTGACCTCTACCGCCAGCTCGTCCGACGTGGCACGCCAGCCTTCGCCGGTCAAGGTAAGACGCACAGGGAGGCTGTTCTCGTCGTACTCTACCCCGATCAGACGCGCGCCCCCTTGGCCAGCCATCGCGTCTTGGGCGTTCTTCGCCATCTCTTTGACCTCTTTTCCTTGGTCGGCGAGGGCGTCGATCTGCGCGAGAGCGCTGCTCCACCTGTCGTGCGACACCATCTACCTGCTTCCTGGGCTCTCGGTCTACAGCCTGTTGATCTTCTGATAGGCGGTCGTGTAGTGGGCGTGGATGTTGTCCAGCGCCTAGACGACCTGCCCGAGAATCCCGCGCATCGCACGCGAGCTCTCCATCCACTCGGCGTGCGCGTGCTGATATGCCTCCTCGGCCTCGCCGCTCCACTGGGCGTGCAGCGTGGCTGTATGCTCGTCGAGCACGTCCAGCGCCACCTCGATACCTCGCGCCTCGTCTCTGATGTTCTCTTTCGCGATCATCAGTATTGCCCGGTCGACGCTGTGCTTCGCCGTGGCAAACTTCTTGTCTTTGTTCACTCTTTGTTCCAGGCTATGTCGATGTGATGAAGCGGTCTGTCTGAATCCTACGACGGACGCTCCCTCGTCCGCTGTCCCCACTTCTGGGGACACCGATCACCCCAACGTGTCATCCTCCCCGCGTTCCTGGGCGATCAGGTCGACGGCTCCTCGGTCGGTGCGCATCAGCTCGTCACGGGCCGCCCGCAGGTCTACCGCGTCGGCCTCGACCCCGGCGTTGGTGCCGATGACCTGCTGCTCGACCTGTGTGAGCAGCAGCATCACCTCCCGCACCCACACCTTGGCGGTCTGCGCCTCGCAGCGCCCCTCGTGGTGCACGCTCTGGGTCGGGGGGGAGCCCGTCGACCAGAGCCTCGAGCCGGCGGGCTTCGGTGGTCATGAGGGCGGCGTCGACCGTGAGGCGGTTCGTGAGGTCTCGTATCGAGGCTGTCGGGTCCATGACGTTCCTCTCGTCCTGCACCCCGCCAGGGATGCCGATTCGTCCGGTTCGTGAGTCACCCTAACCTGACCGAGGTGCCCGTAGGGGTGATACAGGCGGCCGTCGTCGTATCATCCCATCTTTGCTACAGCAGTCCTGAGCTCCAACGACACCAACCGTCCCCAGGCTGTGAGAGCAGCGGCCCTATCCACAGACCTGTGAGTTCTTGCCCATAGAGCTGGCACGATGAGGCAAGGTCAGAGTCAAGCCTTCAGGAGGGGGCTGTCCGCACGGGACGGGTACGTACCTGAGCGACGAGCCGAGAAGGACCTTGCCCGATGATCGAGACCGCTTTCATCGACGAGTCCTATCACAGCCGGACCCAGCACTACCTGCTGGCTGCGGTCGTGATCTCGACGGATCGGGTCGATGACGTTCGCGCTGAGGTGGAGCGGGTCGGGCGCCATGGACGGAAGCCCTTCCACTGGTACGAAGCCCGTGACGCTGCTCGCTCATCTCCAGTCCTGCGACCCCGCGGTGCTCGACGTCGTGCTCGAGAGCAGGACCGCCGTGCTAGACCGTCGTGACGCACGCCGCATCGAGGGACTACGGACCTCTCGACGCATCACCGAGCACGTCCGCTACCGGTTCGCGACGAAGGCAGAACCGCTGTTGTGGCTGGCTGACGCGGTGGCAGGAGCCGCCAGCGCCGAGATCGCAGGAGACAAGACCTACGCCGACCTCCTTCAGGCCGGCTGCACGCGGATTCTCTTGCCCGGTGCGCCCTGACCGCTGCGGTCACCTCGACGGCGCAAAGGCCCGGGTCCCACCACCGAGGGCGGGTAGCACCGGGCCTTACTTCCGACATCCCCAGCGGGGAGCGGCAGCCCTAGTGTACGTGCGACGGGATAACTCTGTCTACGTGCTGACGAGACTTCCCGAGGTTGTGAGGTGCCTCACGCCTGTGGCTGTTCGTCGACGTCTCCTTGGACGTCGACGAGCGTGACCTTGCCGTCGGCCAGGTCGTACTCGGCGCCGATGATCGAGAGGCGGCCGTCAGAGACGCCCTGGTGGAGCGCTGTCGAGTACCTGGACAGCGCGGCGACGGTGTGTCGCACGTGCGCCGTCCGCAGGACGTCGGGGTCCACCTTGGCTGGCAGCCCAGCCCCGTCGCGCGTGATCTGCGCGACCGAGGGGATGATCCTGTCCACCACGGCGCCGATGTACCCGGGGGGCTGCTCGCCGCTGGCCAGCGTGCCGGCTGTTGCCGCGACGGCACCGCAGGAGGTGTGTCCGAGGACCATGAGGAGCGTGGCGCCGAGGACCTCGGTGCCGTACTCGATGGTCCCGATCACGCCTGGGTCGAGGACGTGGCCGGCTGTGCGGATGATGAACACGTCGCCCAGGCCCTGGTCGAAGAGGATCTCGGGCGCCACACGCGAGTCCGAGCATCCCAAGATCACGGTGCGAGGCTGCTGCCCGGCTTCCAGCTCGTTGCGTCGGGCGGCGTCCTGGTGGGGGTGGGTGGGCTCGCCGCGCACGAAGCGGTCGTTGCCCTCTCGCAGGATCGCCCAAGCCTCGGTGGGTGTCATCGACTGCTCCGTCACGGTCGTGATCCGGCCCTGGACGGCCAGATGCGCTGGTCAGTCCCGTCGTCTGGACTTCACTCACTATGGCACGGCCAGCGCGGTGGCGCACTCGATCACCGAGCGGGCCTACCTCGCTCTCGAGCGCACAGCAGACGAGCGCACGGCGGGGGCCTGAGCCCCCGCCGCGCGACACCTCACGCCTCGGGTTGTTCGCCGACGTCTCCTTGGACCTCCACGAGCCTGACCTTGCCGTCGGCCAGGTCGTACTCGACGCCGATGATCGAGAGGCGGCCGTCAGAGACGCCCTCGCGGAGCGCCGTCGAGTAGCCGGTCAGCGCGGCGACCGTGTGCCGGACGTGCGCCGTCCGCAGGACGTCAGGGTCGACCTCCGCCGGCAGCCCAGCCCCGTCGCGCGTGATCTGCGCGACCGAGGGGATGATCCTGTCCACCACGGCGCCGATGTACCCAGGCGGTTGCTCGCCGCTCGCCAGCGTGCCGGCGGTCGCTTCGACCGCGCCGCAGGAGGTGTGTCCGAGGACCATGAGGAGCGTGGCGCCGAGCACCTCGGTGCCGTACTCGATGGTCCCGATCACGCCCGGGTCGAGCACGTGGCCGGCCGTGCGGATGATGAACACGTCGCCCAGGCCCTGGTCGAAAAGGATCTCAGGCGCCACACGCGAGTCCGAGCATCCCAAGATCACGGTGCGAGGCTGCTGCCCCGCCTCTAGCTCGTTGCGTCGGGCGGCGTCCTGGTGGGGGTGGGTGGGCTCGCCGCGCACGAAGCGGTCGTTGCCCTCTCGCAGGATCTTCCAAGCCCCGGTGGGTTGTGTCGGCTCCAGCGTGGTCGTGGCGGTTGCCGTGGCAGCGGCGCCACCAGACTCAGAAGAGCAGCCCGCCAAGGCTGCCGTACCGCCCGCGACCGCCACAGCACCACCCGCGACGCCCAGCAGGCCCAGGAACGACCGCCGCGAGGTCTGCCCGGTCAGATCGCTCGATACAGGCTCAGAAACAGGACGATGGCTCATCGGCTTCTCCCTCTCGCGGTTAGCTCTCGCTCGAGGACCGAACGAGTCGCTCTTCGACGCAAGGTACCACTTTTAGCCCTGTTTATCCTATAAGCGAGGTGTCGCCTGTGGTTGGAGACTCAGCATTTTCTCAGCCTGACAGGAGGTTGCTGCTCAGAAAGAGAAGATCTCGGAGCGGACGCGGCGGGGGCTCGCGCCCGCGTCGAGCACGGCTCGGCGGGTGCTCGTCATGAACGCTGGTGATCCGCAGAAGAAGACGTCGGAGCCGGCGATCGTCGGGGTCAGCTCAGCGAGCATCGCCGGAGTGAGGGCCGTGGTGGCGTCGGGCCAGGGGCCGAGCAGCACGTGCACGGTCACCGGGAGGTCGTCGGCGAGAGCCTCCAGCTCGGCCGTCAGCGCCGCGTGCTCGCGGTCGCGGGCGCGATGGACGACGGTGACCTCGCGCCCCGCACGACCCAGTTGCTCGGCCAGCGCGCGGACGGGGGTGATGCCCATGCCGCTGGACAGCAGGACGGCGCGGTCTCGGCAGGCATAGCCGCTCCGGTGGCGCGTGGGGTGGGCCTTTGGCGAGAGCGTAGCCCACCTGCGAGGGCCGCAGGTGCGGTATCTGGCCCGTGACCCCCACAAACACCCTTCGCGATCGTCGCTCACCTCGAGCTGAGTCGTTACGATGCGGGCATGAACCAGAGCGGCCAGACGCCCGGTGAACGCCCGGGACCGATCTCGGTGATGATCGTCGACGATCACGAGGTGGTCCGCCGGGGGATCGCCGAGGTCGTGGAGAGGGCCGACGGGATGACCGTCGTCGCCGAGGCGGGTTCCGTCGCGGACGGGGTCCGTCGTGCGGCTCTGGTGCGCCCGAGGGTGATGCTGGTCGACCTGCAGCTGCCTGACGGCACCGGGATCGACCTGATGCGATCGGTGCGCGAGGCGCTGCCGACCGCCAGGGCGATCGTGCTGACATCCTTCGACGACGACGACGCCCTGGCCGCCGCTCTGGAGGCCGGGGCGTCGGCCTATCTGCTGAAGTCCGTGCGCGGTGCGGAGATCACCGACGTGATCCGGGCCGTCGCCGCGGGGCGCACGCTGCTGGACGACCGCACGGTGACCCGCCGTCGTGCCGGCCACGAGGACCCCACCGAGAACCTCACCCCGAGCGAGCTGAAGGTGCTCGACCTCATCGGCGACGGGCTGTCCAACCGCGAGATCGCCGAGCGTCTGGGTGTGGCGGAGAAGACGGTGAAGAACCACATCACGTCGCTGCTGGCGAAGATGGGCCTGCAGCGCCGCACCCAGGTCGCTGCCTGGGTCGCGGCCCGCAAGCACGCCGGGTGGCGCGCGGAACCAGGTCGCTGACCGGCCGTCCGATCCGGTCGGCTCAGACTCAGGCCCAGCGGAGCGGCTAGGCCAGCGGCGCCTGCCAGGTCAGCAGAGACCCCTGCCCGCTGGGTGCGGGGCAGAGGCTGAACGTCCCGTCGTGCTGCAAGGCACGAGAGGCCAGGTTCCTGGTGCCAGAGTGGCGCGCCCGGTGGGAGGACAGACCCCGCCCGTCGTCCTGCACCTCGACGCGGACCGTGCCCTCCGCGCCCGTCCCGGTGACCGACACCCTGACCGTGACGGACGAGGCGTAGGCGTGGCGCGCCGCGTTGGCCAGCCCCTCGCGGACCACGGCGACGACGTCGTCGTTGAGCTCGGGGGCGATCCGGTCGTCCATGAGCTCCTCGACCGTGACCAGGCCCTCGCCAGACTCCTTCTCGTCGATCACCTCGCCGTCGAGCAGCAGCACCAACGAGGGGGCGAAGCCCAGCCCGGTCCGGGCCAACGAGGCCTCTCGGCGCAGCCGCTCGACCATCGAGGTCGCCGCGTCGGGGTCGCGCAGCGCCCGCACGATCCCTCGGATCTCGCGCACCGACCCGTCGACGTTGTCCAGGGCCTCGTTCAGGATCTCGGTCAGCTCATGGGGGTCGACGCTGCTGGTGGCCGTCCGCCGGCGCGCCGCCTCCAGCTGCATCCCGGTGGCGAACAGCTGCTGGATGGCCAGGTCGTGCAGGTCCCGGGCGATCCGTTCTCTCTCGTCCAGCAGCGCGGCGGTGTCTTGAGCGTGGCGAGCCTCGGCCAGCACGAAGGCGAGGGCCGCCTGCGCGGCGAACGACTCGGCGGTGGCCAGGTCGGCCTCGTCGAAGGCGGGCTCGCCGACGCGTCGCAGCAGGACGAGCACCCCGAGCCCGCGCACACCGGTCTGCATCGGCGCGTACAGCGCGGCGCCGAACGCGCGCAGCGCGGCGACCTTCACGCTCGGGCTGGTCGACAGCGACGGGGTGAGCAGGCCACGCCCCTCGGTGAGCACGCTGGCGGTGCGTCCGTCGGCAGGCATCACCTGGCCGAGCAGCGTGTCGGCCGCGTAGCCGTCGGCCAGCTCGACGATCAGCTCGGAGTCCACACCGGGCAGCACCAGGGCGGCGGTGTCGGCGCGAGCGACCTCTCGGGCCGTCCGGGCGATGTGCTCGAGGGCCTCTTCCTCGTCGAGCCCCTCGAGCAGCATGATCGCGATGTCCTGGCCGGCCTTCAGCCAGCGCTCGCGCCGCTCGGACTCGGCATAGGTCTTCGCGTTGGCCACCGCGACGCCGGCGGCCGTGGCCAGGCGTCGCACCCGCTGCTCGTCCTGGGTGGTGAAGCCACCGGGCTTGTCCGCCAGGTAGATCTGGCCGAACACCTGGTTGCGCACCTGCACGCTGGCGCCCAAGAAGCTGCTCATCGGCGGGTGGTGGCTCGGCCAGCCACCGAACGCGGGGTGGCTCTCCAGGTCGTCCAGACGCAGGGTCGTCTCGACCGGGATGCTCCCGAGGACGCCTCGGGAGTGCGGCGAGTCACCGATCATCCGTGCCACGGGTGCGTCGATCCCCGCCTGGACGAACATCGTGGACCGGCCGTCCTCGTCGATCACGTTGATCGCGGCGTAGCGGGCGCCTGTCAGCGTCGTGGAGACCTGCACGAGGCGTTCCAGCACAGCAGGCAGGTCGAGCTCCCCGGCGATGGCGAGGACGGCATCCATGAGGTCGTCGAGGTCTTCACCGCGGGGCGCGCTCACTGGTCCTCCTCGTCGCTGTGACGTTCCTGACGAGCGGCCGCGGCGTACCCCGGGAGGGTGGCCAACAGCTCGGCATGGGTGCCGCGTGCCACGACCCGACCGTCGTCGACCCACAGCACCTCGTCGGCACGGTCGAGCGGGGTCAGCCGGTGGGTGACCACGAGGATGCCACGATCTTCCCGAGGGGTGAGCAGGTCGGTGAGGATCCTGTCGGCCGACGCGGGGTCGAGGTGCTCGCCGGGCTCGTCGACGAGCAGCACCGGCGCCGGCGCCAGCAGCGCACGGGCGAGCAGGAGGCGACGACGCTCACCGCCAGACACGGTCCGGGCGTCGGGACCGAGCAGCGTGCGGAGACCGTCAGGCAGAGACGCCAACCACTCACCGAGCCCCACCTGGTCCAGCACGGCCTCGGCCTCGGCCGGGGTCACGTCGCCGCGGGCCACCCTCAGGTTCTCCAGCACGGTGGTGCCGAACACGTGCGCGTCCTCGGTGGTCGCCACCACGGAGCGCACCACCTCGGCACGGTCGAGGGACGCCAGGTCGTCGTCGCCGAGCGTCAGCTGCCCGGCGCGTGCCGGCAGCAGCCCGGCCAGGGTGAGCAGCAGGGTGGTCTTGCCCGCGCCCGACGGGCCGGCCACAGCGACGGTGCGCCCGACGCCCAGCTCGAGGTCGACGCCCGTGAGCACCGGGTCACGCCCGGTCCACCCGCAGGCCAGACCGACGGCGCGCAGCGGGCGGGCCTCGCCGGTCGAGGTCTTTCGCGGGACGACAGACTCGTCGCGCCGCGCGTCGTCACGAGCGTCCGGACGGTTCAGCAGATCGCGGCCCGACAGAGCGCTGAAGCCGGTCCGGTCAGCGAGCGTCTCGTGGCCCCGGAGCGGTGCGTCAGGTCGAGGCCCGACAGGCGCGGCGGAGTCCAGGAGGGTCAGGATCCGCCCCGCGGCGGCCCGGGAGCGCTGGAGCTGCACGGCGGCGGCCGGCAGGGCCTGGGCGGCCTCGAACGCCGCCAGCGGCGTGAGCACGATCACACCGAGCTCGGTCGCGGTGATGAGACCCGCCTCGAGAGCGGGGATACCGGTGACCAGGGCGACCAGCACGGCTACGCCTTGCGCCACCACGCCGATGCCGGTGGCGAGCGCGGCCGGGCCGGCTGACCGGTCGACGGCCCGGGCGATGTCGCGGTCGGCGTCGGCCAGCCGGGTCATCTCGGTCGTGGTGCGCCCGGCGACGGTCAGCGGCCCCGCGTCGTCGAGCATCCCCAGCGAGACGGAGGTCATCCGGGCTCGGCTCTCCGCCGCCCGCTCCTCGGCACGGCGCACAGACAGGGCGGTGAGCGCCGGAGCCCCCCAGCCCGCCACCAGCAGGCAGATCGCCAGCGCGATCCCGGCTGGCGGCCAGAAGATGCCCATCGCGATGCTGGAGCCCACCCCGACGGTGATCGCCACGCCGATCGGGATGAGCGCGCGCACCACGAGGTCCCCGACTGCGTCCACGTCGGCCCCGACGCGGGCGAGCAGGTCGCCCCGGCGCACGCGGAGCGCGGCCTCGGGGGCGCCTTCGGCGAGCCGCGCGTAGACCGTGGCGCGCAAGGTGGTCATGCCACGCAGCGCGGCGTCGTGGGAGACGAGACGGTGCAGGTAGCGCATGATGCCCCGGGTCAGGCCGAAGGCCCGGACCCCGACCGCGGCGATGGCCAGCACGCCGACCAGGGGCATCTGCGACGCCCGGACGATGAGCCATGCCGAGACAGCACCGAGGGCGACGGCTGAGCCGAGAGCGAGCGTCCCGAGCAGGATCGACAGGGCCACCTGGACGGGGCGGACCCCGGTGAGCCGCACGGCCCGCATCAGGGTGCGGGTGCTGTCGCGGCTCATGCGTGGTCTCCGTTCGGCGCCTGGACGGTGGCGGCCTCGGCCGTGCGAGGCTCAGGAGAGCCGTCGGCGTCGAGGGAGTCGTCGGTGAGGGTCGCGGTGACGTGGACGACGTCGTCCGCGGTGGCGACCAACGACCTGCGGTGGGCGACGAGCAGGACGGCGGACCCGGCGTCACGCAGGGCCGCGACGGTGCTCAGCACCACGGACTCGCCGTGGGCGTCCAGATGGGCGGTCGGCTCGTCCAGCACCACCAGAGGTGCGGGGTCCAGGAGCGCACGCGTGAGGGCGACGCGCTGGCGCTGGCCGACCGACAGCCCCGCGCCACCACCGCCCAGGTCGGTGTCCCAGCCGTCGGGCAGCGTCGCGACGACGGAGTCCAGACCGGTCAGCGCGGCAGCCCTGTCGCGCGTGGCAGGGTCGGGGGCACCCAGCAGGTCGTTCAGGGTGCCAGGTTCGAGGAAGGGCCGCTGAGGCAGCCAGGAGACCTGGTCCCAGTAGGTGCGGGGGTCGATCTCGGCCAGATCGATGGCCTCCCCGTCGGCACCGTGCACCCGCGTCGTGCCGCGGTCGGGGCGCAGCAGACCGAGCACCACCTCGACGGTGGTGCTCTTGCCGATGCCGGAGGGCCCGACGATCGCTGTGACCCGGCCTGGTTCGAGGGTGAGGTCCAGACCGTCTGGTGTCCACCCGCCGGCGGACCGGACGGCGACGCCCTCGAGGCGGACGGTGCTGGTCCGCAGGTCGGGGCAGGGGAGGGCGCCCGAGGGGGGAACCTCGGTGTCGAGCACGTCGAAGGCGGACTCGGCGGCGGCGACACCGTCGGTCGAGGCGTGGAACTGAGCGCCGAGCTGTCGCAGCGGCTGGAGCACCTCGGGGGCGAGGATGAGGACGGTCAGCGCGGTGATGAGGTCGGTGTGGCCGTCGAGGAGCCGGAAACCGATCGTCACGGCCACCAGGGCGACGCCGAACGTCGCGACCAGCTCCAGCGCCATCCCGGAGAGGAAGGCCACCGAGAGCGTCGACATGGTGGCCTTGCGGTGGGCGTCGCCGAGCTGGCGGACGCGCGCGGCGGGGCCGTCCTGACGACCGAAGGCCCGCAGCGTCGACAGGCCCGCGATGAGGTCGAGCATCTGCGAGCCGAGCCGTTGCATCATCACCAGGCCCTTGGCCGACCTGCCCTCGCTCATCTTGCCGATGAGGATCATGAAGGCGGGGATCAGCGGTATCGCGACGGCCACGATCGCGGCCGAGATCCAGTCTTGGAACAGCACGACCACCCAGGTGATCGGTGTCAGGGTCGCGACCAGGACGAGCTGGGGGAGGTAGCGGACGAAGTAGGGCTCGAGGTTCTCCAGGCCACGGGTGGCGAGAGTCACCACCGACGGCCCCTTGCCCGTGGCGAGCCAGCGCGGGCCCAGCCTGGCCCCGTGGGCGACCAGCTGTTCGCGCAGCTCGTTGATCGTGCTGGTCGCGGCCCGGTGGGCGTAGCGCTCCTGGACGAAGGTGCTCAGCGCCCGTGCGCCGATGATGGCCGCCAGGATGCCGACGGCACCCATGGCGCCCTGCAGGTCGAGGTCGCCTTGGGCGGCGCCGCCGAGGGCGCGTGCCAGGACCACGGCCTGGGCGATGACCAGACCTGCCGTCAGGAGCCCCGTCGCTACGGTCAGGGCCAGGTACCCGCGGGCGGCCCGGGCATACTTCAGCAGCCGGGGATCGAGTGGCTTCACGGTGCTCAGTATCTCAGGTGGGCAGGGTCCGAGATGCGCTCTCTCACGGCCAAGGCCCTCCGTCCCGATCGGGGACGGAGGGCCTTGGTTGTCGGGGAGGCGCTGCCTACTTCTTCGCAGGCTCCAGGCCGTTCTCGGCCGGGATGCGCTCAGCGCTGATGCGCTTGCGGAACACCCAGATGCTCCACGCCTGGTAGCCCAGGACGATCGGCACCATGATGACCGCCACCCAGGTCATCAGCTCGAGCGTCAGCGGGCTGGACGACGAGGTCATCATCGTCTGGCCCGTGATCACCGCGCCGTCCGCGAAGGTCTCCATCGGGGTGAACTCACCCTCGAGGATCCCGACCGCGTACAGCGCGCCGAGCGCGCCGTTGGCGTTCTCGATCCGCTCGTTGAGGTTGGCCAGGCCCTTGTCGTTGTCCCACGCCGAACCCGTGATGATCGCGGTGAGGTCCATGCCGTCGTAGAACGTCAGGTCCTTGTTGTCCGCGATCTGGTCCGCGACCACCTGGAGGGTGGTCGGGAGGGTGGCGATGACAGCCGTGACGGCCTGCTCCAGCATGCCGAGGCACGCGGTGACGGTCTTCTCGACCTCAGGCACCACCACGTCCGCGATGGACAGACCGGCGACGGTCGCGTCGCCGTTGGCGATGGCCGTGACCACGGCGGTGACCGTGGCGTCGTCCGACGGCAGACCGTTGCGAGCCAGGGTGATCTTGACGACCGTGACGACGTTCTCGAGAGAGACGACGCCAGCGACGTCCTTGCCCTCGAGCAGGCTGCCGTCCTGGACCGCCGCGACGACAGCGGCGGTGAGCGCCACTGCCTCGTCGGTCGGCTCGACGTCCTTCCCGAAGTCCGCGACCCGGATGATGCCGTCTTCGACAGCCTGGTCGTAGACGCCGAAGGTCAGGTCGACCGCGGCCTTGGTGTCAGCCTGCGAGATGACGCCGGCTGCCGGGTAGGTGCCCGTCAGCACGTCCGCGAGGATCGCGTTCGTGAGCCAGGTGCCTTCTTCCGACGCCTCGGGCAGGTCAGCCGCCGTGGGCTCGGAAGCGGCCACCAGGCCGATCGTCGCGTGCACGACGTCCACCACCGTCGGAGCCTGGCCGCCGGTGGCGACCGGGAGACCGGAGTCGTCGACGTTGGACAGGACGAAGTAACCCACGATCGGGTCGGCCAGGTTGACCACGACGTCCTGCTCGCCCGTCTTGGCGTTGAACTCCGTGACGACGCCGTTCCTCAGCGTCACCTGCGAACCGTTGATGACGTTGGGGAACATCGCGGCGAAGATCACGACCACCGCAGCGGTGATGGCCACCGTGGTAGAGGTGAAGGCCGGGCCGAACATCTTGCGCAGCGAGGTGAGGATCGCCAGGACCAGCGCGAGCGCGGCCACAGCGATACCGATCCAGACCAGGATGGTCGGGTGGTTGCCACCGCTGAACTTCAGGCCGAGCCACACGACCCACGCAGCCGCGATCACGGTCGCGACGATGGTGAGCCTCGGAGCCAGCTTCTCGGCCCGCTCGCGGACCACGCCGTCGGTCTTCAACGACAGGAAGATCGCGCCGTGCGCCAGGAAGAGGGCCGCGGTGGTCGCGCCACCCAGGAGCAGGAAGCCCTGGTGACCGATCACCAGATCGAAGAAGTTGCCGTCGTAGATGATCTTCGACGGACCGACCTGTGCGATGTCGACCGCTGCCTTGACGCCGGCGACCAGGTTGGCGAAGGCCACGCCCCAGAGAACTGCGGGCACCCAGGAGCCGACGATGATGCACCAGTCCCACATCTTGCGCCAGCTGTCGCTGTTCACCTTGCCGCGGTACTCGAAGGCCACGGCGCGGATGATCAGACCGAACAGGATCAGCAAGAGCGGCAGGTATGCCGCGGGGAACAGCGTGGCATACCACTCGGGGAAGGCCGCGAAGGTGGCACCACCAGCGGTGAGCAGCCAGACCTCGTTACCGTCCCACAGCGGGCCGATGGTGGACAGGGTCGCCCGGCGCTCTTCGTTCTTCTTCCCGACGAAGGGCAAGAGCATGCCCACGCCGAAGTCGAAGCCTTCCAGCACCAGATAGCCGGTCCACAGGACGGCGATCAGGACGAACCACAGGACCTGCAGCCCGGTGGGGCTGGCGGTCATGTTGTGGAGCAGGCCGACGAGGCCTTGTGCGGTGGCCTCGGTGACCTCAGGGTTCACCGGGGCTGCCGAAGCGAGAGCCAAAATGTTTGTCAACATCAGATTACCTCCTCAGCATTCTGGCTCAGTAGGAGAAGGTCAGCGGCTTGGAGTCATCCAAGTCGGCCTTCGGGTCGGGCACGGACTCTTCCACATTCAGTCCCTTGGATGTGTAGCGCTTCATGAGGTAGAACCATGCGACGGCCAGCACCGCGTAGAGCAGCGTGAGCCCGACCATGGAGATCCACACGTAGGTGGGCGAGACGACCTCGCCGGGGGTCACAGCGATGCTGGTCGCCATCGACGGGTCGATGACCGACGGACCACCGGTGCTGTAGATCGGGGCGACGATCCAGGGCTGACGGCCGATCTCGGTGAAGATCCAGCCAGCGGCCCCTGCCAGGAACGGCATCGGCAGCGACAGGACAGCGAGCTTGCCGAGCGCGGCAGAGCCGGAGACCCGACCGCCCCTCAGTGCCCACAGGCCCCACAGCGCGAGCACCGCGGAGAAGATGCCGAGGGTCAGCATGACGCGGAACGACCAGAAGGTCGCCATGACGGGCGGCAGGAAGTCTCCGTCCTCACCCAGCACGACGTCCTGAGCGACCACCATCTCCGGGAAGGCCTCGGAGAACTCCTTGTTCAGCTGGTCTGCGCCAGCGAAGGGAGCCGTGGTGTCCCAGGTGGCCAGCCATGACAGCATCCCGGGGATCGTGATGAAGTGCGACATGTTCTCGTCGCCCTTACCCGGGGCGCAGTCACCGAAGGCGGCGATCGTGAACCCGGCGCCCTCGCCCGCAGGCGGGGTGACGCACAGGGCCTCGGCCGCAGCCATCTTGGTCGGCTGGATCTGCGTCATGAGGACGGCCTGGTGGTGACCAGACCACACGAGCGAGGCACCCGAGACGAGCACGGTGACCAGACCGACGTAGGCACCCTTGCGCCACACGTTCTTGGCCTGGGCCTCGTCGCCCGCGCGCACCGCCTTGACCATCCACCAGATCGCGATGCCGGCCATGAACGTGCCAGCGACGAAGAAGGAGGTGGAGAGGGTGTGCCAGAAGGTGGACAACGACAGGTCGCTGAACAGCATGGCGGCGAGGTTGTCCATCTGTGCCCGACCGGTCGCCTGGTCGATCGTGGCGCCGACGGGGTACTGCATGAAGCTGTTGGCGGCCAGGATGAAGAAGGCGGAGAGGCTCGTGGCGAAAGCCACCAGCCAGATGGTCGCGAGGTGCACCCCTCTCTTCAGCCGTCCCCAGCCGAAGATCCAGATGCCGAGGAACGTCGACTCGATGAAGAAGGCGGCCAGCGCCTCCATCGCGAGCGGCGCACCGAAGATGTCACCGACATAGCGGGAGTATTCCGACCAGTTCATGCCGAACTGGAACTCCTGCACGATGCCGGTGACGATGCCGAGAGCGAAGTTGATCAGGAGAAGTTTCCCGAAGAACCTCGTGAGGCGGAACCACTCGTCCTTGCCCGTCTTGACCCAGAAGGTCTGGAGCAATGCGACCAGTAGTGAAAGGCCGATGGTGAGGGGCACGAAGATGAAGTGGTAGACGGTAGTGATACCGAACTGCCACCGTGCCAGGGTGAGGTTGTCCACGCGGTTCTCCGTGGTCTGCGAGGCGTGACAGAGACAGAAGCGGCGTGCACCTGGCGGCCCGCGCCTGCCGAGGCAGGGCGCCGCAGCCCTGGGTGCACATGGGGAAACCTAGGACAGAAGCCCGATTTGGTAGGGGACCTAGGTCCCGAGATCGGGTCTGACGGACCCATCGTGGCAGGTCGCAGGCTCGTGTGAACGCCAAGGTCGCAGCACATTTCACGACCCTCGGCGTGGACTCGTGCCCCCTGGCGGTCCTGTGAGATACTGCCTGAGGCTCCGGTCGACCACACCGACCGGTTCCGAAGGGCCAGCAGGTGCTGCGCAGCGAGTGCGCCGATCGCCGCCCGAGCCGGGCCGCTCCGCGAGGTGCGAGCCAGGCGCGACGGGCGGGCGACGGCCCCGCCGACCGGCCCCGTGACCCGTGCCAGACGACTTCCGTCGCCGCGCATCGATGCATGCGGTGACGACCGACCGACAGACGGACCCCGAGTGTGTGGATCGGGCCTCCGGCGTGCAGGAGTGCGCAGCGTGACATCGACCCCTTCGCAAGACCACAAGCTCGACGGCCAGGACACCCCAGAACAGGCGGCAGACGCGACAGCGCAGCCAGAGCCCGCGGAGCAGACAGAACAGGCTCAGCCCGAGCTGACTGAGCTGTCGCAGACCGAGCCCGCCGCACGGCCCCGCCGTCGTTCCCGACGGGTGACCCGGACGGTGGCCACGACGCCGGACGTGCTCGAGCCCGTGCCGAGCGGGGAACCGAGCGAGGACGAGGCTCTCGCGGACGCCGACGAGACCTCTCCCGCCCCAGAGACGGCCGAGGCGTCGCAGATCGACGTGCTCGCCGAGCTGGCCGAGCTGAGAGCCGGGGCCCCCGGGCTCACGGCCGACGAGCGTCCGCGCCTCGCATCGACCGCCGTGGTGTTCCAGGCGCCCGACCTCTCCGCGCGTCCGCGCCGTCGACGGGCCCAGTCGCAGGCCGGTTCCCCTGAGTCGATCTCCGAGGCGGCCCGCTCGGCACGAGCCGAAGAGCCCGCCGACGAGTCGGTCGCACCGCCCTCTCGTCCTCGTCACCGCAGCGAGGAGAAGGCACCGAAGGCCAGCCAGCGAGCCACAGCCGAGGACGCCGAGGCGACCGAGGCCGAGCCCGACGACGAGACCGTCGACGGTACCGAGGGCGAGGGCCGCGAGCCGGGTCGGCGTCGGCGTCGGCGCAGCGGCCGTGGGCGGCGCTCTCGCGGCTCGACGCAGGGCGAGACGACCGAAGAGGCCGAGGAGACCGGGCCTGCCGACGCGCAGGACGGGTCGGACGGCGGCCCGGACGACCAGGCGGACGAGGAGTCGAGCGGCGGCGGGGGCAACGGCCGTCGGCGTCGGCGTCGGCGTCGGCGCTCGCGCGGCGAGGGCAGCGAGGAGAACCGCTCCGGCGACGAGGTGACGGGGGTGCGGGGCTCGACCCGCCTGGAGGCCAAGCGGCAGCGCCGTCGTGACGGACGGGAGTCGGGGCGTCGTCGCCAGATCATCACCGAGGCCGAGTTCCTCGCCCGGCGCGAGTCCGTGGACCGCCAGATGGTGGTGCGCGAGCGCGGCGGCCGTACCCAGATCGCGGTGCTGGAGGACGGCGTGCTGGTCGAGCACTACGTCTCTGACCAAGCGCAGACGTCGGTGGTCGGCAACGTCTACCTCGGCCGGGTGCAGAACGTCCTGCCCAGCATGGAGGCGGCGTTCGTCGACGTGGGCAAGGGCCGCAACGCGGTGCTCTACGCGGGCGAGGTCAACTGGGACGCGGCGGGCCTGGACGGTCAGCCGCGCCGCATCGAGCAGGCGCTGAAGTCTGGTGACGCGGTGCTGGTGCAGGTCACCAAGGACCCGATCGGGCACAAGGGAGCCCGGCTCACCTCGCAGATCACCCTCGCCGGCCGGTACCTGGTGCTCGTGCCGGGCGGCGGGATGACGGGGATCAGCCACAAGCTGCCCGACGCCGAGCGCAACCGGCTGAAGAAGGCGCTGCGCACGATCGTGCCCGAGTCGGCCGGCGTCATCGTGCGCACCGCCGCGGAGGGCGCCACCGAGGCCGAGCTGGCCGCCGACATCGCCCGGCTCCAGGCCCAGTGGGACGCGATCGAGGCCAAGGCGCGCACCGCGTCGCCGCCCTCCCTGCTGCAGGGCGAGCCCGACCTGGCGATCCGGGTGGTCCGCGACGTCTTCAACGACGACTTCTCCTCCCTGGTCGTCTCTGGCGACGCGGCGTGGTCGACCGTCTCCACCTATGTCGCCGAGCTCGCTCCTGACCTGGTCGAGAAGGTCTCCCGCTGGACCGAGCCGGGTGACGTGTTCGCCCGGTACCGGATCGACGAGCAGCTCGCGAAGGGGATGGACCGCAAGGTCTGGCTCCCCTCGGGCGGGTCGCTCGTCATCGACCGCACCGAGGCGATGACCGTCATCGACATCAACACCGGGAAGTTCACCGGGTCGGGCGGCACGCTGGAAGAGACCGTCACCCGCAACAACCTGGAGGCGGCCGAGGAGATCGTGCGCCAGCTCAGGCTGCGCGACATCGGCGGGATGATCGTCATCGACTTCATCGACATGGTGCTGGAGTCGAACCGGGACCTGGTGCTGCGCCGTCTGGTCGAGGCGTTGGGCCGGGACCGCACCAAGCACCAGGTGGCCGAGGTGACCTCGTTGGGCCTGGTCCAGCTGACCCGCAAGCGGGTCGGCCAAGGCCTGGTCGAGGCGTTCAGCCAGACCTGCGAGACCTGCCACGGTCGAGGTTTCCTCGTGAAGGACGAGCCGGTCGACCGCTCTCGTCCCGAGCCGGCCGAGGCCGAGACCTCCAAGCGAGGCTCGCGGCGCCGCAAGGGCACGGAGACGTCTGTGCCGGTGCTCCCTGAGGCTCGTGAGGCGGTGAAGGCGACGCTCGCGACGATCGCGGCGGCCGCCGCGCACGCCCACGAGCAGAACGAGCAGGCTCAGGGTGAGGCCGACGTGGCGGCGGGCGAGGCCGCTGGTCAGGCTGACGTGGCGGCGGGGTCTGGTGACGTCGCAGCCAGCGACGCACAGCCCTCCGGCACCGCGTCCGACAGCCAGCCCGAGGCTGTCGACGGCGAGAGCTTGACCGAGCAGGTGGACGAACCGTAGCCTTGACGTCCGGCGCTCCGCGCGAGCGCTCTCTTGTGCCGCCGTGGCACGCCGCGACCTGACGTCCCGTACGGTGATCGTCGCGAGCGGTGTGGCCCGTCCGCAGTCCCGAGCAGTCCTAGCAGAAATGAGCAGCACCGTGGTGTACGCGATCGTCAAGGCCGGCGGCCGTCAGGAGAGGGTCTCCGTCGGTGATGTGGTCGTCGTGGACAGGCTGGACGCACAGGCCGGTGAGAGCGTCGAGCTGCCTGCTCTGCTGCTCGTCGACGGGGAGAAGGTCACCGCCGACGCCGCGGCGCTCGCGAAGGTGAGCGTCACCGCCGAGGTCGTGCGGGACCAGAAGGGCCCCAAGATCACGATCATGAAGTTCAAGAACAAGACCGGGTACCGCAAGCGTCAGGGTCACCGCCAGAAGCTGACCCGGCTCAAGGTCACCGGGATCAAGGCGTAAGGGAGAGCTGGAGAGATGGCACACAAGAAGGGCGCGAGCTCCTCGCGCAACGGTCGTGACTCCAACGCCCAGCGGCTGGGCGTGAAGCGCTTCGGCGGCCAGAAGGTCCGTGCGGGGGAGATCCTGGTCCGCCAGCGCGGCACCCACTTCCACCCCGGGCACAACGTGGGCCGGGGCGGGGACGACACGCTGTTCGCGCTGAGCGACGGCGCGGTGGCCTTCGAGACCCGGCGGGGCCGCAAGGTCGTAGACGTGGTGGCCGCGGAGGTCTGACAGACCCGCAGACGGTCGGGCAGAAGGGGTGCACCGGTTTCGGTGCGCCCCTTCTGTCATCGAGAGGAGATGGCGTGGCGACGTTTGTCGACCGGGTGGCGCTGCACGCCACGGCAGGTGACGGCGGGAACGGCTGTGCCTCGGTGCGCCGGGAGAAGTTCAGGCCGTTGGCCGGGCCGGACGGCGGCAACGGAGGTCACGGCGGCTCTGTCGTGCTGGTCGTGGACCCGCAGGTCACGACGTTGCTGGACTACCACCACTCCCCGCACCGCAAGGCGGCGTCGGGGGTGCAGGGGATGGGCGACCACAAGTCTGGTGCCTCGGCGCCCGACCTGGAGCTGCCGGTGCCCGACGGCACCGTGGTGCTGAGCCCGGACGGCACGATGCTCGCCGACCTGGTGGGTGCGGGGGCCCGGTACGTCGTCGCGGCCGGGGGGCGTGGTGGGCTCGGCAACGCCGCGCTCGCCTCGCCTCGTCGCAAAGCCCCTGGTTTCGCCCTGCTCGGTGAGCCGGGGGCGTCGGCCGACATCGTGCTCGAGCTGAAGACGATCGCTGACGTGGCCCTGGTCGGCTACCCGAGCGCCGGCAAGTCCAGCCTGGTCGCCGCGATGTCCGCGGCACGGCCGAAGATCGCCGACTACCCGTTCACCACGCTGGTGCCGAACCTCGGCGTGGTCCAGGCCGGTGCGGCGCGCTTCACCGTCGCCGACGTACCCGGCCTGATCCCTGGCGCCTCGACCGGCAAGGGGCTGGGTCTGGAGTTCTTGCGGCACATCGAGCGCTGCGCGGTGATCGTGCACGTGCTGGACTGCGCGACCCTCGAGCCAGGGCGGGACCCGATCTCGGACCTCGACGTCATCGAGGCCGAGCTGGCGGCCTACAGCGCCGACCTCGACCAGCAGTGGGGGCACACCCCGCTGGTCGAGCGCCCCCGGGTCGTGGTGCTCAACAAGGTGGACGTGCCTGAGGCGAAGGACCTGGCCGACCTGGTGCGTCCCGAGCTCGAGGCGCGCGGGCTGCCGGTGCACGAGGTCTCCGCCGCGGCCCACACGGGCCTGCGCGCCCTGGAGTTCGCCCTGGCCGCGCAGGTGGCCGCCGCTCGTGCCGCCGAGCCCGACCCCGCGCCGACGCGCGTCGTGCTGCGACCCGCTGCCGTCGACGACACGGGGTTCACGGTGACCCGGCGCGAGCAGGGCACGCTCATGTGGTTCCAGGTGCGCGGCGACAGGCCGGAGCGCTGGGTCCACCAGACCGACTTCACCAACGACGAGGCCGTCGGCTACCTGGCCGACCGGCTGGCCAGGCTCGGGGTCGAGGAGGCCCTGCTGGCGGCCGGTGCGGTGGCCGGCGACGAGGTCCGCATCGGCTCGGACCACGACGCGGTCGTCTTCGACTGGGAGCCCACGCTGAGCGCCGGTGCGGAGCTGCTGGCCGGTCCTCGAGGCTCCGACCGACGCCTGGACGAGCGTGCCCGTCCTACCCGAGAGGACAAGCGCCGCGCCCACAAGGAGCGCATGGACGCGAAGACCGCCGCCCGTGCCGAGCTGGCCGCTGAGCGTGACCAAGGCGTCTGGACCGACCCTGACGACCTCGACTGACGCCTCGGTGTCAGGCTCACGGGCCTGACGAGGACCGCGAGAAGGGCGATGAGCTGGACAATGGGCGGGTGAGTGGCGTGTCTCTGGCCAACCGGACCCTGTTGCCGCAGGCGTCGCGCATCGTCGTGAAGATCGGCTCGTCGTCGCTGACCGACCAGGACGGGAGGTTGGACCAGGAGCGGCTGTCCGCCCTGGTCGATCTCGTCGCGGCTCGGCACGCCGCCGGTCAGTCGGTGGTGCTGGTCTCGTCGGGGGCCATCGCCTCGGCTCTCGGGCCGCTCGGGCTGCCGCGCCGTCCACGAGACCTCGCGACGCAGCAGGCGGCGGCGTCGGTCGGCCAGGGGCTGCTGGTCGCCCACTACGCGCGCGCCTTCGCCCGCCACGGCCTGCAGGTCGGTCAGGTGCTGCTGACCGCCGACGACACCATGCGGCACGCGCACTACCGCAACGCCAGCCGCACGCTGGAGAAGCTGCTCGCGCTGGGTGTGGTGCCGGTGGTCAACGAGAACGACGTGGTGGCCACCGACGAGATCAGGTTCGGCGACAACGACAGGCTGGCCGCTCTGGTGTCCCACCTGGTGGGAGCCGACGCGATGGTGCTGCTCACGGACGTGGACGGGCTGTACACCGGACCGCCCAGCGAGCCGGGCAGCCGGCGGGTGCCGCTGGTGCTGGGCCCGGAGGATCTCGAGGGGATCGACGCCTCCCGGCCGGGGAGCGCGGTGGGCACCGGAGGGATGGTGACCAAGCTGGAGTCGGTGGCCATCGCGACCGGCTCGGGCATCCCTGTGCTGCTGACCAGCGCGGCCGCCGCTCAGGCCGGGCTCGACGGGCAGGACGTAGGCACATGGTTCGCCGCGACCGGGCGGCGCTCCTCGGTCCGGTTGCTGTGGCTCGCGCACGCGGCGCGCACCCGCGGGCGGCTGATCGTCGACGCCGGTGCGGTACGGGCGCTACGAGAGCAGGGGACGTCGTTGCTGCCCGCCGGGGTCGTGGGCTTCGAGGGAGACTTCTCCGCCGGTGACCCGGTGGAGATCGTCGGCCCGGGCGTCGAGGTGGTGGCGCGCGGCCTGGTCGCCTTCGACGCCGAGGAGGTGCCGTCGTTGCTCGGTCGCTCGACCCGCGACCTGGCTGCCGAGCTCGGCGCGGGCTACGACCGCGAGCTGGTGCACCGCGACGACCTGGTGCTGGTCGACCAGCCCCCCGCACCGAACGTGCCTCGTTTGCGCACTGACACACGAAACACGCCCTAGGCTGGCCCTCATGGACGAGACCTCGGCCGTGCCCGACGAGGCGCAGGTCGCCGTCGAGGCGATGGCCCGTCGGGCGGTGGTGGCCGCTCGCGCGCTGGCGACCGCGACGCGTGCGCGCAAGGACGCCCTGCTCCACGCCATGGCGGACGCGCTGGTGGCGGCAGCGCCGCGGATTCTCGCGGCCAACGCCGAAGATCTGGACCGGGGGCGCGCCAACGGGATGCCCGACGGCCTGCTGGACCGCCTCGCGCTCTCCGAGCAGCGCATCGACGCTATCGCTGACGCGCTGCGCGAGCTCGCGGGGCTGCCTGACCCTGTCGGGGAGGTGGTGCGGGGCTCCACGCTGCCGAACGGGCTGCGGCTGCGCCAGGTCCGGGTGCCGATGGGCGTCGTGGCGATGATCTACGAGGCTCGTCCCAACGTGACCGTCGACGCGGCGGGCCTGTCGCTGAAGAGCGGCAACGCGGTGCTGCTGCGCGGCGGCTCGGCGGCGGCGTCGTCGAACGCCGTGATCGTCGAGACCCTCGCCCAGGCGCTGACCACCCAGGGCATGCCCGCCGACCTGGTGCAGTCCGTCGACGCGTGGGGCCGTGCCGGGGGCGTGGCGCTGATGCGTGCGCGCGGTCTGGTCGACGTGCTGGTGCCGCGCGGCGGCGCCGACCTGATCCAGACCGTGGTGCGCGAGGCGACCGTGCCGGTGATCGAGACCGGTGTGGGCAACTGCCACCTGTACGTCGACGGCTCGGCCGACCTCGCCCAGGCGCTGGCGATCTTGCTCAACGGCAAGACGCAGCGCGTCGGGGTGTGCAACGCGCTAGAGACCCTGCTGGTGCACCGGGCGGTCGCGGAGAGCTTCGTGCCCCAGGCGCTGGCCGCGCTCACCGAGGCCGGCGTGACCGTGCACGGCGACGCGACCACCCTGGCTCTGGCACCGGCTGGCACCGACGCGGTGCCGGCGACGGAGGAGGACTGGGCCACCGAGTACCTGTCACCCGACATCGCGGTGCGCGTGGTGGACGACCTGGACGCGGCCGTCGAGCACATCCGCACCTGGAGCTCGGGCCACACCGAGGCGATCTGCACGACGAGCCTGGTCGCCTCGGAGCGGTTCGTCGCCGAGGTCGACTCCGCGGCGGTGATGGTCAACGCCTCGACCCGGTTCACCGATGGTGGCCAGCTCGGCCTGGGGGCCGAGATCGGCATCTCCACCCAGAAGCTGCACGCCCGCGGCCCTATGGGCCTGGCCGAGCTCACCACCACGAAGTGGGTGGTCCACGGTGACGGCCACGTCAGGCCGTGAGAGACCCGAGACGGCCGTCCGCCGTGACCTCTGCCGCTGCGCCGACCCGTCCCCGTCTCGGGGTGATGGGCGGCACGTTCGACCCCGTCCATCACGGCCACCTCGTGGCCGCCAGCGAGGTCGCGGCACGGTTCGACCTTGACGAGGTGGTGTTCGTCCCGACGGGGCAGCCCTCGTTCAAGCAGGGCTCGGGGGTGACGCCGGCCGAGCACCGGTACCTGATGACGGTCATCGCCACCGCGTCCAACCCGAGGTTCTGGGTGAGCCGGGTGGATATCGACCGGCCTGGTCTGACGTATACGGTGGACACGTTGACCGACCTGCGTGCCCAGCGCCCGGATGCTGACCTGCTGTTCATCACCGGTGCCGACGCCGTCGCCCAGATCCTGGAGTGGCGCGAGGCAGACAGGTTGTTCGACCTGGCGACGTTCGTCGCGGTGACCCGCCCGGGGCATCGCATGTCTGTCGCCGGCCTGCCTGAGGGCCGGGTCGAGGAGCTGGAGGTTCCCGCGTTGGCGATCTCGTCCACGGACGTCCGTGCCAGGGCACGGACGGGGCTGCCAGTGTGGTACCTCGTGCCTGACGGTGTGGTTCAGTACATTGCCAAGCACCAGCTGTATCGGGACCAAGGACGTGAGAGCGGATGACTCATCCTGGGGAGCGGCGACGCCGCCGGGAGACCGAGGGGACCGACGTGCCGGGTGCGCCCGGCGCGTCAGACGGGCCGCCGCGTCGTCGCGCCCGACGCACGGAGGCGCCAGCCACCCCAGAACCGGCCGCCGACCAGACCCCACCGGCTCGTTACGGGTACCGTCAGCGCCCTCGGACCGCCGGGTCGGGGGAGAACCTTCCCTCGTGGACCCAGAGCCAGAGCACGTCAGCCGGTGCTCCAGGCAGCGCACCGCCCCAGCCGCGACCTGTCCCACCGCCTGCCGCTCAGCCGCCCGTCGTCCGGCCGGCTGCCGCTCAGCCTCGGTCTGGACCTCCTGCTCCGGCCGCGCCACCGGTCGTCCACCGGCCGGCACCACCCGAACCGGTCGCCCCCCACGTCCAGGCACCGGCGCCTCGCTCTGCTCGTTCTTACCCCCCGTCCGAGAGCGTGCCTCCAGCGCCCGCCGCGCCGCCTCGCAGCGTGGCGCCGCGAAGCCTGCGGGCCCCCCAGCACGACGAGCCGGCTGTGCGGGGAGCCTCCCCGTCACCGTCCGAGGCGTGGTCTTCTGGTCCGCAGCCCCGCCTGGCAGGGCAGTCGGCCCCGTCGCGGCCTGCCCGGCCGCCGCAGCCAGAGGCGCCCGCCCCCGCTGCTGCTCTGGCCGCCCCGGGAGCGCCCGGCTGGCGCCCGACGGCGCCAGCGGCGCCCCAGGTGCCCTCAGGCCCGCCGACCGAGGTCGTGTCCCCGCCGCTGCCGGCCTCGTACCCGCCTGTCGCCGCCGTGGCGCCCTCTCCTGCTCCTGCTGCTCCTCTGGCGCGGCCCGTGCCGACACCAGAGCCCGCCCGGCCGGTGGCCCCGGACGAGGACCTAGACACCGCTGCTGCGGAGAGCGACGCCCTGCCGTGGGAGTCGATCACCACGGACACCTCCGACGAGGGGGAGGAACCGGAGGAGCCTGAGGAGGCGTCGAGACCAGCGGCGAAGGGGCGGTCGTACACGTGGCTGCACCTGCTGGTGCTGTGCCTGGTGGCCTTCGTGCTCGGTGTGGTGATCTACCTGCTGCTAGACCGCAGCGGGGCGGTCCAGGCCGAGGCCCTGGCAGGGTTCTCGACGTTCCTCGCGGTCGGGTGGTAGCGGCCCCGTGACAGCCTCACCACGTGCGGTCGAGCTGACCGTCGCGGCCGCTCGTGCCGCTGCTGATCGCAAAGCCCTGGGTCTGGTCGCCCTCGACGTGTCCGGACAGCTGGTGCTCACCGACGTCTTCCTCATCGCCTCAGGCAGCACCGAGCGTCAGGTCGGGGCCATCGTCGACGCCGTCGAGGAGGCGTTGCACGGGTTGGGCGCCGCGCCGGTGCGCCGGGAGGGGCAGACGCAGGCCCGGTGGGTGCTGCTCGACTTCGGCGACCTGGTCGTGCACGTCCAGCACGCCGAGGATCGCGCCTACTACGCCCTGGAACGCCTGTGGCGGGACTGCCCGGTGATCGAGCTTCCCGCTGACCTGCACGAGGAGAGACCATGACGAACGGGCTTCACGTGGTGGCGTGGCGCCACGGACGCACGTCGTACAACGTGCAGGCTCGGATGCAGGGCAAGGCCGACATCGAGCTGGACGAGGTCGGGCACTGGCAGGCGCGCACCGCCGCCGCAGCCCTGGCGGCTCGCCACGAGGTGAGCGCGATCGTCAGCTCTGACATGCTCCGGGCACGCCAGACCGCCGAGTACCTGGCCCAGATGACGAACCTGCCCGTGACGACGGACCCCAGGCTGCAGGAGCGGAGCTTCGGCCTCTGGGAGGGTCTGACACGCTCTGAGATCGAGGCGCGCTGGCCGGAGGAGTTCCGCCAGTGGTGGCACCTCGGTGACCAGCCCGAAGGAGTCGAGGCCGAGCCGCGCGCGCAGGTCGCACGACGTTACGCGGAAGCGCTCACCGAGCACGCGACAGCCCTCGGCCAGGGGACGCTGGTGGTGGTCTCGCACGGCACGGCCACCGGCGCCGGCCTGGGCCTCCTGCTCGGGGCGGGGGCTGACTGGCCCGCCCTGATCTCCATGCGCAACGCCCACTGGGCCCATCTGCTCCGCAACCGCGCCGACACCGCCTGGATGATGAGCGGCTACAACCTGGGCCCCACCGATGCGTCGACCAGCTGGGAGGCAGGCCCCGATCCCGAGCCCGGCGACGTCGCCGACCCGGATTAGGCGCCCTTGTTCCCGGTGGTCTAGACTTGCCGAGCGCCTCCGGGCGCATCTGGGGCTGTGGCGCAGCTGGTAGCGCACCTGCATGGCATGCAGGGGGTCGTGGGTTCGAGTCCCATCAGCTCCACTCGATCAAGAGCGACGTGTGCTTGCAGAATGCAAGCCTCGTCGCTCTCGTCATGTTGTGCGGGGCCTAGCCCCGCACCCGCACGGGGGCGAGCCCCCGTGGCCCCCGGTCTGTGGTCGTCTTGGTTGTTCGAACAGTCCTTCGTATGGTCGACTCGATCAAGAGCACCGTGTTCTCGCCGGATTCAAGTCTCGTCACTCTCGTCATTTTTCGCGGAGACAGGTCCCGCACCCGGTGTACATGAGCGACGTGTCGCTCGGCCAGGCGAGCGGGCGTGTTGCCGCAGAGCGGAGTGATGGTGTGGAAGAGGCCGATGATAGGTTATCTCGGCAGCTCTGAAAGGGCTTCGCTCGCAAAATATGGATCGCGTCCAGGGGGCTGAGTGCGAACCTTCTCTTGTTTTCCTGCAAGAAGACTCGTCTTCTCCTTCGGTGCCAGCGCTGTCTTGGTGGGGTCGCGAGCATGGGGGCGCTCAGTATGCTGGTGAGCATGGTCGATATTCTCTGGGATCAGCTGGGGATCACGGTAGGGGAAGCGCTTGCCACCGTCGTGGCCGCCTCGGTCTTGTTCTGGGTCTTCGCCGCGCTGATGTCGTCCTTCGGCCAGAGGCGAGCGCGGGTCACCGCCGCGAGCCTGGCTCTGATGACGGTGATCGGCGCGGTGACAGCCCGTGCCATGCTGGGACCTCGGCCCACCCTGGTGACAGGGTTGCTCGTCCTCACAGTCCTGCTCGTGTGGGAGCGGGTGGTGGGCCACCGCCTGCCGCGTCCTCTGGCGTCGGCCAGCCAGCCTCGAGTCGTCCTGAGAGACGGCGTCATCGACGAAGAGGCTCTGAAGAAGGTGCGGCTTCGCTCGACCGACCTCATCGTACGGTTGCGCCACAAGGGGATCACTCGTCTGCAGGACGTCGCCTTCGCCATCGTCGAGGGGGAAGGGTCGATCACCGTCATCCGCGCCGGGCAACCAGTGGGTGAGGAGTTCTTGGCGGACGTCGCAGGAGCGTAGAACCCGCTCCTCTGTGATCTTCGTGGCTGCGGCGTCGAGGTCGGTCGTCAAGGTGATCGTCTGAGCAGAAAAAACCTGAGGAACCACGACGTCGTCCTGTCTCGATGTCGGCACAGAATCCAATCTCATGCCTCGCTGTCGTCATCACCTACGAGAGGAAAATGACGACACAGACCGAAGCGGAGTGGTATGATCCTTGGTCTAGCGATGCGGAACGATCAATCCCATCGGCCGAGGCACCTCAAGGCAGGCGGGCACTCTATGCCTATGAATCAGCGCCTAGAAGTGTTTGACGACCCTGTGAGCGACCATCTCGCGGAGTCGTCTTCCTTGGTGGTGGTCGAAGGATTCCACGCCATTAAGCACATCCTCCGCTTCGGTGGCGACGTCGTCCATATCTTCAGCTCTGACGTCTCAAGAACCCACAGCCTCGCCAGGTCTCTCGCTCCCGATCTGGTCGGCGTGTTCCTCGATCGGACCTGCCCTATCAGCTCGGCGGTCTTGCGGAAGCACGCGAAACAAGATGTGCACACAAGAACGATAGGGCTCGCACGGCTGCCGGGCTGGACTCTTGCGGAGGCCCTGCCGACCCCGACCCGACCAGCAGTCCTTCTGGAGAACCCGCAGAACCAGGGAAACATCGGCGCGGTCGTACGCGTCGCCAAGGCTGCTGGAGCTTCGGGGGTGATCTTGGTCGGGGGTGATCGCGACCCGTTCACTGCTGGTGCTGTCCGTGGTGCCGCCGGTCTTCAGTTCGCTCTGCCCACCGTCGCTTCGGCTCTCGAAGACCTCGGTGGCCATCATGTCGTGCTCTTCAGCGATCAAGGAGAGAGGTTCGACCCCGCGAGTCTTCCTCAAGAGTGCGTGTTCGCCTACGGGACCGAACGCGACGGTGCGACCGCCTCTCTCTGCGACCGGGCAGATCAGATCGTCTCGCTGCCGATGGCGGACGGAGTCTCTAGCCTGAACCTGGCGACGGCGGTGGCGGCGAGCCTCTACCTGCACCGCTACCACGTCGATGCCGGCGAGGGGTGACCCTGGCGGCGTGACGTCGACGAGATCTCGACGCGTCGACAACCTCCGTCAGCACTAGGGCTGGTGGTGCCCTTCGGCGGGGTGGTGGATGCGGACGGTGTCGCCGTCCGGGTCTTGCGAGGCGCCGTCGACGATCAGGTCGGCGCGTTCCCAGGGGGCCTCTTCGAGGAGGAACGGGACCTCGAGCTCCATCCAGCCTGCGAGGAAGGCCGCGACCTCTTCGCGTGTGTCGCCGTCGATGCCGATGTCGCGCACGAGGATGCGTTCGCGCGCTAGGGCTGGGTCGGTGCTGACCCAGACGAGGAAGGTCGCGAGGTCTGCGAGCGCGTGGCGTCCGGCGCCGACGCCCTCGATGATGAGCACGCCGTCACCGGCCCGGTGGGGGTCGCTCTGCGTGGCGGTGATCGAGCCCTCTCGGCCTTTCGCCACCCAGCCTGGCGGTCGGTAGTCGACGTCGTCGCCCGCGAACCATGGCTGTACGACGCCCTCGAGCATCTCTCGTGCCCATCGTGTCGGGTGGAGGTGCCACGACACGTCGTCGGTCGAGACGAGCGCCGCGCCGTCGATGTGTCGGGCGAGCCTGCGTGCGAACGTGGACTTGCCCGAGCCGCCTGTCCCGTCGACCAGCACCAGTGCGCGGGCACCGCCGGCACGCGTGAGCACCAGGTCGGCGATCTCGGTGATGGTGGTCGTCGTCCACGGCTCGAACGTCATGACGGGCAGGGCGAGGGTCCGTGGCAGAGCATCGGTAGGGTGCTCGACGTCGGGTCGCTCGTCGGGGATCGAGGTCTCTTGCCCCTGTGCGGTCGGTGCGTCCTGTGCCATCGCCTCGTGCCTCCGTCCAGAGAGCGTCCCGCACCGACCGGACAGGGGGTGCGACTGCCGACGACACTAGTTCTCAGTCGCGGAGTCGTCCTGGCGGGCTTCTTCTCTGCTCGTACGAGCGACCGTCGCCATCTGCCCCGGGGCTACGGTCTCGTGCCTGACAGCAGGCCCCGCACGGAGGAAGAAGACCGCCACCACGGACGCATCCGCGCTGGGCGACGGTCTCGCACCTGGCAGCGGGATCGTCTCGGGCCCCTGTCGGTGGTGCGCAGTAGGGTCGCCGCATGAGCATCCGACTCAACCCTGCATGTGTGACTACCGACTCTTCCGACGCGGCATCGCTGGCCCAGTGGTGGGCCGACGTGATGGGCGGCACGGTCGACGGCTACCCCGAGGCGGGTTACTGGGGCGTCGTCGTCGAAGGCCTCAGCATGAGCCTGGGGTTCGCCCAGGTAGACGACCCCACCCCTGGCAAGAACCGTCTGCACATCGACTTCGCCGTCGAAGACAGGCCGGCCGCGGTGGCCGCTCTGGTCGAGGCTGGTGCCAAGATCGTCTATGAGGGCTCGTTCCAGGGTATGACCTGGACGACTCTCGCCGACCCCGACGGGAACCTCTTCGACGTCGCCGGCACCTGACGGGCGCACCTCGCGTTCTCGCGATCAGCGGTCGTCAGGCTGACCTCCTGAGCAGGTAGTGCGTTCAGAACAGGTATCGCGTCCAGGCAGGGCGTCTCGTGGCCAGAGTGCCAGCCGGCCCCGTCGCTGCTCCTGTGATCGTCCTCGGTGCGAGTCGAGCTCGTTCGGTCACTTCCTGGTTCGGCGTGTGCCCTGGCGCTTCTGGGGGACGTCTCGGGTGGTCGACGCGCTGCTTCTGGTGCGGGTGCGGTCGGGTGTCCGAAGGGGCTGGAGACGGGTGCCCTGCTTGGTGAACGTGGCTCGCAGCGCACGCTCGGTCCGGATCATCGGGACGAAGACGGTCACGACCACCACCACACCCATCACCGCGCTGCCCCAGATACCGATGAAATCCTCGCTGCGGCCCAGCGCGGGCAGCATGGCGATCACTACCGCAGGGGCGGAGATCAGGCCGGCGGGTCGGGCAGCGCGGCCAAAATAGCGGTTGGCGAACTCCCATGTGTCGGCATTCTTCATCGACCTCGGAGTTCTGTACCCGGCGAGCTGCATGCTCCCTTGGAGGAAGCCTGAGACCGGGTGGTAGGGAGGGGTCGCCCTCGTCAACCAGACGCCGATCCCGATCATGAGCACGGGGATGAACAGGTTAGTCCCGAGCAAGATGAACCAGGTCTCCATCGAGAATCCTTTCCGGTCGGGGGGTCAGGGAAGAGACGACCTCAGTCGGGTGCGTCTCGCCGTGGACGGCCCGGCCGACGCATCGGCCGGGCGCCTTTGGGAGCCCGGCCGGCGTCGGCCAGGGCGCGACGCACCACCAGCTCGATCTGAGCGTTGACGCTGCGGAGCTCGTCGGTGGCCCACCGGGTCAGCGCCTCGTGCACCGCTGGGTCCAGGCGCAGCAGGACGGCCCGCCTCTCAGGTCGCGCCGGGCGGGCGGCCTCGTCGGCGGGCTCGTCGGTCATGGGTAGAGCGTCCCGGTGTTCACCACGGGGGTCGCGCGGGAGTCCCCGCACAGCACCACCAGCAGGTTCGACACCATGGCTGCCTTGCGCTCGTCGTCCAGCGAGACGATGTCTTCGGCCTCCAGGCGGGCCAGGGCGTCGGTGACCATGGTCACCGCACCGGTGACGATCTGCTCACGGGCGGCGATGATGGCGCCGGCCTGCTGACGCTGGAGCATCGCCTGAGCGATCTCGGGGGCATAGGCCAGGTTGGAGATGCGGGCCTCGACCACCTCGACCCCAGCGACAGCCACGCGCTCGGCGACCTCGGCGGCGATCTCCTCCGAGACCAGGTCGGTGGCGCCGCGCAGGGTCTCGGCCCCAGGGCCGTCATAGGGGTGAGACATGGCCACGTGCCGCAGCGCCGACTCGGACTGCACGTGCACGAAGTCCCCGTAGTCCTCCACGGCGAACATGGCCTTCGCGGTGTCAGCGACCTGCCAGACGACGATCGCGGCGATGTTGATCGGGTTGCCGTCGGCGTCGTTGACCTTCAGCTCGCTGGTCTCGAAGTTGCGCACCCGCACCGAGACGTTGTGCCGCACCGAGAAGGGCACGGTGATGACGAAGCCGGTGCGGCGGATCGTGCCGACATAACGGCCGAAGAACTGAACCACGCGGGTCTGGCCGGGGGAGATGACCGACACGGCGGTCCACGGGACCACCGCGACGAGGAACAGGACGATGGCCAGGGCGGCGAACCCGTTGAACGTGTCGGGCGAGAAACGGGCGATGAGCCAGACGCCCAGCGCGATCAGCGCGACCCCGCCGAGCACCCCGAGCATCGCCAGGGCAGGCCCTCCGGCCGGGGCCGGCCGCTCTTCGATGTTGACCCGGGTGCCGTCATGGCCCACAGGGACCGCGGTGCTGGTGGGTTGCTGGTCGTCCATACGTCCTCACGTCCTCGTAGCGCCTGGTACGGACTCTCCGCATCCAGATAGCATAGTGATATCACTTTTGGTGGCCTCGGGGCCAGCCTCTCGGATGTGGGATGCGTCACCCGAGGTGGAGGTGGGATTGCCGGCCTGCTCGGTCGCAGGGGCCGTCCTGAGAGGTCGGGATCGCGCGGAGAGCCGGGCCGGCCGTCCAGGCGGTGGCGTCGACGTTCTTGCGTCTAACCCGTAGAGAGCGTGACCCGAGGTGTGAGGGCGACGATGCGAGCGGCGAGGTCGTCGAACGTCGCCTCGAAGGAGCCCGCGGTCCCGGCGGGTACCGGGTCGGGCACCGACCAGTGCAGCTGGCCCGTCCCGTCGAGATCCTCGTGGGCGGCGTCGCAGACGGTGATGACGAGATCGCCAGCCGTGAGCACGTCGTCCAAGGCGCGTGGCGCAGCGTCGAGGGTGAGGCCGTACCGGCCGGCCAGGCTGATGGCGCCGGGGTCGATCTGATCCGCCGGGTGCGTGCCCGCGGAGACGGCGGGCACCGCGCTCGCCGTCCGCCACAGCGCCGCGGCGAGCACGGAGCGGGCCGAGCCCTCGGAGCACACGAACAGCACCCGTCGTGTCGCCAGGGCGGGGGAGGGTGCCAGCCCGCTGAACGCGCCGGGTCGTAGGCGCAGGTAGGTGCGGCGCTTGTCCGCCTGCGATCGTGACCTGGTCAGGAACCCTTCGCGCTCCAGCAGGCCCAGGTGGTGAGCGAGGAGGCTGGAGGAGATGTCGAGCCGGCGCTGCAGCTCGACCGGCGACACGTCGCCCAGCGTGAGCAGGTCGACGGTCGTGAGCCGCACAGGGTCGGCCAGGGCCGCATAGCGATCGACCCGTCGTTCTAGCCCTGTCCGCTCCGGCCCTGTCCGCTCAACGTCCATCGCCTCAATATTCATGAAGCGAGAGGCTCTCGTCAAGGGAGCGCACCGACGAGCAGCGAGGCCGCACGTCGGTGCTGGTGCCATCACCCTCCCGCGACGGCTCGAGACGTAGGCTGGGGACGTGGCTGCCGACCTGACCTCGAACGTCAAGGACGTCGCGCTCGTCTTCGAGGGTGGCGGGATGCGAGCCAGCTACACCAGCGCCGTGGTGGCGACGCTGATCGCCGAGGGCATCTTCTTCGACTGGGTCGGGGGAGTCTCGGCGGGGGCCAGCAACACCGCCAACTACCTCGCCCGCGACCCTGAGCGGGCCCGCAAGTCTTTCGTCGACCTCGCCGGCGACCCGAGGCTCGGCGGTCTCAAGACCTTCGTGCAGGGCAAGGGCTGGTTCGACGCGTCCTACATCTACGAGCAGACGGCCGGCCCAGACCAGGTGCTTCCCTACGACTTCGAGACCTACCTGTCCAACCCCGCACGTCGTCGCGTCGGGGCCTTCGAGTGCGACTCTGGCCGGAGCGTCTACTGGGGGCTGTCGGAGATGAGCACCATGACCGGGCTGATGCGCGGCGTGCGCGCGTCCTCGACCATGCCGATCCTGATGCCCCCCGTGACGATCGACGGGAAGACCTACGTGGACGGTGCCCTCGGGGCCTCAGGCGGCATCGCGCTCGACGCCGCGAAGGCCGACGGCTTCACGCGCTTCTTCGTGGTGCTCACCCAGGAGCGCGGCTACGTCAAACGACCGAGCCGGGCACCGTGGCTCTTCGACGCCTACTTCCGGAGATTCCCCGCCGCTGCCGAGGCGGTCAACACCCGCTGGCAGCGCTACAACCAGACTCGTGACGAGCTGTTCGACCTGGAAGCCTCCGGGGACGCCTACCTGTTCGTCCCCGAGAGGATGGAGGTAGGCAACGCCACGACGGACGTCACCGCGCTGCGGGCCAGCTTCAACACGGGGCTCGCCCAGGCCCGCCGAGAGGTCCCACGCTGGCGTGACTTCGTCGGTCTGTGACCGACGGCTCAGACCTCGCGCGGCACCTTGCCCGTCAGGGTGGACATGCGGCACACGAACCGGTGGAATCCGTCCGAGGTCCGGCCGAACATCAGCGGGCAACCGCCGTCCAGCACCGTCATGTCGTGCTCGCGCCCCCAGGCGGCCGCCTCGGCGGAGACGGAACCCGCACCGAGACCGCGGTGCATCCAGACGTGCCGGACGCCGAGCCGGTGAGCCTCCTGGACGGTGCTCAGCGCGTGCTGCGGCGCGGTCGCGATCACCACCGCGTCCACCCCGCCGTCGATCGCTGACAGCGACGGGTAGGCACGGTCGCCCTCGACGGTCTCGGCGTTCGGGTTGACCGCGAAGACCTCGTACCCCCGGTCTCGCAGCCGTACGTACACAGGGTTCGCCGCGTGGGTGTCTGACCTGCGCGACACCCCGGTCACCGCGATCCGCTGATGAGCGAGAAACTGCTCCGCCGCCTCTGCCATCTTCATAGGTCCAGGCAACCATGCGCGGGTGATGCTCGACAAGGGGTCGCCTCCTTGTCCCGTACGGCGCGCAAGAGAGAAAGGCACGTCCGGCGCGCTCGGCCGCAGGCGCTCGTCGACCGTGCCCCCCTCGGGTGCCGCACACCCGGTCGGCTCATCGTGCCGCTGAGCCGGGTGAGGGTCGGTTAAGGTCGTTCGCATGGCGACTGAGACATTCGAGGTCGCCCGTGACGCCACGCGCGGGCTGACCTCGGACGAGGTCGCCGAGCGGGTCGTTGCCGGGCGCACCAACGACGTGCCGGTGCGGGCGAGCCGCAGCGCGTGGGAGATCGTCCGGGCCAACGTGTTCACGCGGATCAATGCGATCCTTGCGGTGCTGTTCGTCATCGTGATGTCGACCGGTTCTTATCTCGACGGTCTGTTCGGCGGGATGATCGTCGCCAACAGCGTCGTCGGGATGGTCCAAGAGCTGCGCGCCAAGCGCACGCTCGACCGGTTGACCATCGTCGGCCAGGCCAGGCCACGGGTACGCAGGGACGGCCGTGCCGCCGAGCTCGCGCCGCACGAGGTGGTGGCCGACGACGTCATCGAGATGAGCGCCGGCGAGCAGGTCGTCGTCGACGGGCAGGTGCTCGAGGCGAGCGCGCTCGAGGTCGACGAGTCGCTGCTGACAGGGGAGTCCGACCCGGTGGTGAAGCACCCCGGTGACCTGGTGATGTCCGGCAGCTTCGTCGCGGCCGGCAGCGGCGCCTACCAGGCCACCAAGGTAGGCAAAGACGCCTATGCGGCCCGCCTGGCGGAGGAGGCCAGCCGGTTCACGCTCGTGAGCTCTGACCTGCGCAACGGCATCAACAAGATCCTCAAGCTCATCACCTGGCTGCTGATCCCCGCCGGTGCCCTGTCGGTCTACAACCAGCTGTTCGCCGGGGGCCAGCCGCTGAACGAGGCGCTGCGCGGCATGGTCGCGGCCCTCGTGCCGATGGTGCCCGAGGGGTTGGTCCTCATGACCTCCATCGCTTTCGCCGTGGGGGTGATCCGGCTGGGACGGCGCCAGTGCCTGGTCAACGAGCTGCCCGCGATCGAAGGCCTGGCCAGGGTCGACGTGGTGTGCGCCGACAAGACCGGCACCCTGACCGAGAACGCCATGCGGCTCGCCGAGGTCCGCGACCTGACCGGCCAAGGGGGAGGGGCGCCCCCCGAGACGACGCACGAGGCGCTGGCCGCGCTCGCCGCGGCCGACCCGCACCCGAACGCCAGCCTCCAGGCCGTCGCGGAGGCCTACCCAGACGGCCCCGGCTGGACGCTCGGGGCGGCCGCGCCGTTCTCGTCGGCGCGCAAGTGGAGCGGTGCCAGCTTCGGCGAGCACGGTCACTGGGTGCTCGGTGCTCACGACGTCCTGCTGTGCGACGGTGCGCCCGAACGCGCGCAGGCCGAGGCGCTCGCGGTGCAGGGGCTGCGGATACTGCTGCTGGGTCGTGTCGACCAGCCGGTGGACGCCCCCGACGCCCCCGGCCACGTGACGCCCGTCGCCCTCGTGGTGCTCGACCAGAAGGTGCGTCCCGACGCGAAGGACACCCTCGACTACTTCGCGTCGCAGGACGTCGCTCTCAAGGTGATCTCCGGAGATCACGCCGCCTCTGTCGGTGCTGTGGCGGCCTCGCTCGGGCTGCCGGGCGGTGACGCGCCCGTCGACGCCCGCACCCTCCCCGACGACCAGGAAGCGCTGGCCGAGGCGCTGGAGCAGGGGGCGGTCTTCGGCCGGGTGACCCCAGAGCAGAAACGGGCGATGGTCGGCGCGCTGCAGTCCAAGGGGCACACGGTCGCCATGACCGGCGACGGCGTCAACGACGTCTTGGCGCTCAAGGACGCCGACATCGGCGTGGCCATGGGCGCCGGGAGCCCGGCCACCCGGTCGGTGGCCCAGATCGTCCTGCTGGACAACAAGTTCGCCACCCTGCCCTACGTCGTCTCCGAGGGGCGACGCGTCATCGGCAACATCGAACGGGTCTCGACCCTGTTCCTGACCAAGACCGCCTACTCGGTGCTCCTGGCCCTCATGATCGGCATCCCCGGCCTGATCGGCTTCGACCCGTTGCCCTACCCGTTCTACCCGAGGCACGTCACGATCACCGGCTGGTTCACCATCGGCCTGCCGGCCTTCGTCCTGTCCCTGGCGCCGAACAACGAACGTGCCCAGCCGGGCTTCGTCAACCGTGTCATCCGCAGAGCGATCCCCGCCGGGGTCGTCGTCGCGATCGCATGCATGGTCTCCTACCTGCTCGCCCGCAACGGTGTGTGGGCAGAGGCCGCGACCGACATGCAGGCCAGCACCAGCGCGCTCATCACCTTGACCGTGATCGCCCTGTGGGTGCTCATCATCGTCGCCCGGCCCTACGCGCCGTGGAAGGTCGCTCTGGTGGCCGTGATGCTCACCGGGTCGACGCTGATGTTCCTCACCCCCCTGACCCGTGAGATCTTCCTGCTGGACCCCACCAACACCCCCCACACCCTCGTCGCCTTGGCGGTGGCCGCGGTCGGCATCGTCCTGGTCGAGATCGCCTGGCGCGTCATCGGCCGCACACCTCGCCCGAGCGCCGACTGATCCCGCCAGGTGACGACGTGGCGTGCGTCGCGCGTCGGTGGTGCGTCTCGCGGTCGGGGATGATGTCTCGGTGGTGATGGTCAAGACCTCTGCGGCGTCTCTCCCGAGGCTCGTCGACGCCGCCGTCCGGGCGGGGTTCGCTGACGCCACGCTCCTGCGCGGCAAGGGCTACGCCGACGAGGGCAGGGTCGGTGAGATCACCTGGGACGCCGACGAAGGCCTGATCGCCGCTGCCGTCTCGGGAACCCGCCGCACCCCCTATGAGACGCACGTGTGGCTGGCACGGGACTCCCAGGGCACCTTCAGGATCACCAACACCGCGTGCGACTGCCCTGTCAGCTGGTCGTGCAAGCACGCGGCCGCTGTGGTGCTCGCGTTCCAGAAAGCGGCACGTCTCGGGTCGCGCCCCGAGCCCACGGTGGCCGGGTGGCGCCAGGCGCTGAGCGCGTTCACCTCCGCGCTGGACGGTGACGACACCGACGGCAAGCGCGTGGTGCCGCTGGGCCTGCAGCTGCGGCTCAACAACGCCAGCCGCGCACCGGCCCGCCGCGACGACGTCACGCTGTCCGTCCGGCCGGTGTACCGCGACGTCGGCGGTTCGTGGAGCACCGGCGGCCCTGCCGGGTGGGACCCGCCGCCGCCCTGGTTCTCTCGTGATCGTTCACCCGTCGTGCTGGAACCCGCACAGAGGCGGTGGCTGACGTCGTTGGGACGCCTGGTCCGTGCTCGCTCGACCTTCGACGAGCAGCGCAGCTGGTATCCCGTCGAGGAGTTCCTGCCCGACCTGTTCTGGCCCTTGCTGGCGCAGGCCCCGTCGTTGGGTGTGGAGATCAGCGGCAGCGCCCGCGACACCGTCGCGCTCGCCGTGCGGGCCGAGCTCGCCCTCGACCTGCGTCGGGCTGACACCGGGGCTCTGCGGGTGCGGTCCCGGGTGAGCTTCGACGGCCGTACACGCCCGTGGAACCTGGTCGGCGCCGCGGGGGAGGGCGGGCTGTTCGCGGTGACCTTCGACGGGCAGCGTCGCGACGTCGTGCTCGGGCCGCTGAGCGCCCCGCTGACCGAGGCGCACCGGTGGGCGCTGTCCATGGACGACCTGAACGTCGCACCTGGTGACGTCGACGCGTTCATGGCCGAGTTCTACCTCGCGGCGGCCCGCACCCTCACCGTGGTGAGCTCAGACCGCACCGTCGACCTGCCCGAGCCGCCCCGGCCGCGCCTGGTGTGCGCGGTCACTCACGCGGCGGTCGGCCGGGCGGTCCTCGACTGGGAGTGGGACTACGACGGGCAGCGGTTCGCCTTCCCCCTCTCAGGAGGGTCGGGGCGGGTGCGCGTCGCCGGGGTGGAGAAGGAGATCGCGACACAGGTCGAGGCCGTGATCCGTGCGGGAGACGCCGGGTTCCGCCTGACCGGGCGCACCGAGCACACCGGCCTGGCCGCGGTGGACCTCGCTGAGCGTGCGCTGCCCGTGCTCGAGGCCTTCGACGACGTGAGGGTCGAGCGCACGCCCGGCGAGCCCGTCTACCACGAGCTGACCACGGACCCTGTGGTGGAGGTCTCGACCCGCTCTAGCGACGACGCCGACTGGTTCGACCTCGGGGTGTCTGTCTCTGTCGACGGCCGTGCGGTGCCGCTCGCACGGCTGCTCGCCGCCCTGGCGCGAGGCGAGGACAGGCTGTTCCTCGACGACGGCGCGTGGTTGCGCACCGACCACCCGGCGCTCGCGCGTCTTCATGCCCTCGTCGTCGAGGCGCGCGCTCTGTCAGACAGCCGCGACGGGCTGCGGATCAACCGGTACCAGGCCTCGTTGTGGTCTGACCTGGAAGACGTGGCCGACGTGGTCGAGCAGGCCGACGAGTGGCGGGCCTCAGCCGGAGCGCTCGCCGCCCTGGTTCGAGAGGGTGCGACACCCCAGCACGTCGACCTCGCGGGTCTCGTCACCGCCGACCTGCGCGGCTACCAGCAGCACGGGGTCGACTGGCTGGTCTTCCTGCACCAGCACCGCCTCGGCGGGATCCTCGCCGACGACATGGGCCTGGGCAAGACGTTGCAGGTTCTCGGCCTTGTCGCGCAGGCCCGCGCCGCCGAGCCTGCCGACGGGCCCTTCCTGGTGGTCGCCCCGGCGTCGGTCGTGGGCAACTGGGTGAACGAGGCTGCCAGGTTCGCCCCCGGCCTGCGGGTCCATGCCCTGTCGCAGACCCTGGGCAAGTCCGGCACCGACCTCGGCCGGCTGGTGGAGCAGGTCGACGTGGTGGTCACCTCGTACGCGATCTTCCGTCTGGACTTCGAGCACCTCCACCAGGTGCGCTGGGCCGGGCTGGTGCTCGACGAGGCCCAGTTCGCGAAGAACACCAAGACCAAGGCGAACGAGCACGCCCGCACGCTGCGCGCCCGCACCAAGATCGCCGTCACCGGCACCCCGATGGAGAACAGCCTGGACGAGCTGTGGGCCGTGCTGGCGATCGTCGCGCCCGGGCTGTTCCCGTCGCTGGGACGCTTCCGCGACCAGTACAGCACCCCGGTCACCGAGGCGGGCCGGGCCCGTGTGCTCTTGGCCGCCGACGACGTGGACGACCAGGAGCGGCTCACCCTGACCGAGACGGTCACGGTCGGTGAGGAGCACCTGGCCCGGCTGCGCTCACGCCTGCGGCCCCTGATGCTGCGCCGCACCAAAGAGCTGGTCGCGCCCGAGCTGCCGCAGCGCCAGGAACAGGTGCTCCAGGTCGACCTGGAACCCAGGCACCGACGGCTGTACGACACCTTCTTGCACCGGGAGCGTCAACGCCTGCTGGGCCTGCTGGACGACTACGACACCAACCGGTTCGCGATCTTCCGTTCCATCACGGTGCTGCGCCGCATGGCGCTCGACGCCTCGCTGATCGACGAGAGGTACCACGACGTCCCCTCGGCCAAGCTCGACACGTTGTTCGAGCAGCTGGACGACGTGATCGCCGGCGGGCACCGCGCGCTGGTCTTCTCCCAGTTCACGACCTTCCTGGCGAAGGTCGCCCAACGGTGCGACGCCCGAGGGCTGGCTCACGAGTACCTCGATGGTTCTACCCGGGACCGGGCGAGCGTCATCGACCGGTTCAAGAGCGGCGACGCGCCGGTGTTCCTCATCAGCCTCAAGGCCGGCGGCTTCGGGCTGAACCTCACCGAGGCCGACTACGTGTTCCTGCTCGACCCGTGGTGGAACCCCGCCGTGGAGAACCAGGCCATCGACCGCACCCACCGCATCGGCCAGACCCGCCCTGTTCTCGTCCAGCGTCTGGTGGCCGCCGGCACCATCGAAGACAAGGTGATGGCCCTCAAGGCACGCAAGGCCGACCTGTTCCGCGCGGTGCTCTCTGACGACGAGGGCACCTTCTCCACGAGTCTGACCGCCGACGACGTCCGCAGCCTCCTCGACGTCGGGTGACGTTCACGTCGGGTGGTGCTCTCCGCGCTGACGCGACCCTGTCGGCCCGCGACCGGCGGAGCACGTGACGGCTGCTCGCTCTTGTCGTCCGCTCTGCGGGGCGCGCTCCGGGTGTGCCGCCGAGCCCGGTGCGTATCCTGACCGCGTGCCAGTCGAGCCCGGGCCCGGAGTCGTCGTCGCTCTGGTCGTCCTTGTCGCCCTCGCGGTGCTCGCGTCGGCGTGGGGACGGCTGCGCACCGGGCGTCAGAGCGTGGTCGCGGCGCTGCGCGCGGTCGTGCAGCTGGCGGCGGTCGCTCTGATCATCACTCTCGTCCTGCGCTCGCTGGCCTGGTCGCTGCTGTTCACGCTGGTGATGTTCACCGTGGCGGTGGCGACGACAGGACGCCGCATCGGGGTGTCGGCGCGTGCCTGGCTGTGGGCCGCCGTGGCGATGGCCGCCGGCATCGTCCCGGTGCTCGTGGTCGTCTTCGCCACCGGTGCGGTGCCGTTCAACGGCCCGTCGCTGGTCCCGTTCGCCGGCATCGTGATCGGCGGGACCATGGTCGCGCACTCGCTGGCCGGGCGGCGTGTGTTCGCAGCGCTGCGTGACCAGCGCGAGATCTACGAGGCCGGGCTCGCCCTGGGCCTGTACCCGCGCGACGCGGTCGACGTCGTCGCGCTCCGGCTCGTCCCCGAGGCTCTGGTGCCCGGGGCCGACCAGACCCGCACGGTGGGCCTGGTCACCCTGCCGGGAGCCTTCGTCGGGGTGCTGCTCGGCGGAGGTACCCCCGTCCAGGCAGCCACCGCCCAGGTCCTCGTCCTCGTAGGCCTGCTCGCCGCCCAGACCATCACGGTCGGCGTCTCCTACCAGCTCATGCGTCGCGGCAGGCTCGTCCCCGAAGACCTCCACAGCCTCGTCCCGCGCTCTCGCCGCTGAGACACCGCCGACGTCATCGTCCGTCGAGGTCCGGCCGAGGGTCGGTCTGATCGTCTGGGGTCTCGATCTCGCGCGGCACGTTCCCGGTGCGGGTGAGCCAGCGGCACATGAAGCGGTGAAGACCGTCCGAGGTCCGGCCGAACATCAGCGGGCAGCCGCCGTCCAGCACGGTTATGCCGCGCTCGCGACCCCAGGTGACGGCCTCGGGGGAGACGGAACCCTCACCGGCACCGCGATGCATCCACACGTGACGCACGCCCAGCCGTTCGGCCTCCTGGACGGTTCCCATCGCGTGCTGCGGCGCGGTCGCGATGACCACGGCCTCGACCCCGCCGTCGATCGCCGACAACGAGGGGTATGCCCGGTCGCCCTCGACCTCCTCGGCGTTCGGGTTGACCGCGAACACCTCGTACCCCGCCTTGCGCAGCCGCACGTACACGGGGTTGGCAGCGCTCTCGCCGGACTTCCGCGACACCCCGGTCACCGCGATCCGCCGCAGCGCGAGAAACCGTTCCGCCGCCTCTTCCATCTTCACCGCCCCAGCACATCACACCCCGGCCACCCCTCCCGGGGCCGTTCGGCCTTGCCCTGGCCCGTCAGGTGATCCAGGCCAGGGGCTTCACCGATCCCAGGTGCTGGGCTCAGTTACGAAGCGGTCGGCGAACCGCGTGCGCCAGGCTCAGCCCTGGCGGGTGAAGACCAGACTCTCGGGGAGGTGGGGGTTGGTGCCGTAGGTGTCGAACGGAACCGTCAGGGTCGAGGCGTCGCAGACGACCGGGGTGGGGGTGTCGGGCAGCAGGATCAAGGCATCGAGCAGGTCGCCGAGAGGTTCGCCACCCATAGTCATCAGCTGTTCGATGTCGCTGCTCTCCGTCGTCGTGAAGAACGTGTCGACGTCAGCCGTCCAGGTGCCTGTCCCGGTGCTCGTCGCATCGTAGGTCACGGGGATGTTGTGGCCCATCGCCGACATCGTCATGTCCGTCGACAACGGCAGGCTCGTGGAGAACATGCCGTCGGGCGTGAACGTCGTCGTCTGGACCGCGGAGAACATCAGGCTCATGATCGTGCCGTCGAGCCCCTCTCGTTGCATGCTGGCCTGCGTCGCGTCGAGGAGCGCCCCCTCCATGAATGCGACGTCGAGGTCCCACGTCCCGACCAGGCACGACGAGAGGTCCGAAAGGTCGGCGGTCTGAGCTCCGGTGAGCGGGCTCGCCGTGTCGGTGCCGTCGGACAGACCACACCCAGCGAGCAGCAACGCAGCACCAGCCAGAGCGACGAGACGACGCATGAAAGCTCCTTTGCCGTGAACACAGACCCTGTAGTCATCGAGCAAGAGGGGCGGAGTACGCGCGCTCAAGAGCCTGATTCACCCGCTCGGTCCACGGTCGGCATCTCCTACCGGCTCATCTGGGCTGCCCGACAGTCTCAGCTTCGAGGCTGGTCGGTTGTCGAGCGGGAGGACACCCTGGGGCAGAAGACAGGGCGCTATCGGGCAGCAACTACCATGTGTGATGGTCGCGAGGAGGTCCCCCAGGTGGCAGACGGTCCGCAGGAGCCCACTCACGGCGAGTGGGAGCAGCAGCAGGTGGGCACGCTGCTCGGCGGCCGTTACGAGCTGCGCCGGGTCCTGGGGAGCGGAGGTATGGGCGTGGTGTACCTGGCGCGCGACAACCGGTTGCCGCAAGACGTCGCGGTCAAGGTGCTGTATCCGAACCTGGCGTCCGACCCGACGGTGCGGCGGCGCTTCGACCGGGAAGCCAGCACCGTTGTGGGCCTGGACCACCCGTACATCGTCGAGGTGACCGACACCAACCACGCGGACGACAGGACCGGCCTGCGGTACATCGTCATGAAGTACATCAAGGGCCACCGGACCCTCGCTGACGAGCTTGCTGCCGGTCCGCTGTCCGTCGAGCGGGCGGTGAGCGTGGTCGGCGACGTGCTGGAGGGCCTAGCGCACGCGCACGCCGCAGGGGTGGTCCACCGCGACGTCAAACCGGCCAACGTCATGATCACCACCGACGGCCGGGCCAAGGTGGTGGACTTCGGGATCGCGCTGGTCGCAAGCATGACGATGTCTCTCTCCGGCTCCGTTCGTGGCACCCCGCATTACATGGCCCCGGAGCAGGCCCTCAACAAGACTGTTGACGCGCGAGCCGACCTCTACTCCACCGGCTGCTTGCTGTTCAGAGCGCTCACCGGCCGTCCCCCGTTCGTCGGGGAGACGATGGCGGCGCTGCTGCTGAAGCACCGCGATGAGCGGCCCCCAGCACCGACCACTCTGCGCACTGATCTGCCCACGACGGTAAACCTCATCGTCGCCAAGGCGATGGCGAAGCAACCTGACGACCGCTACCAGACCGCTGACGAGTTCCGGATCGCGCTCGCTAGTCTGATGGAGCGTGCTGCCCGACCAGACCAGGACGGTAGGCACAAACAGCGCAGGGCCGTTTCCCATCCGGTGACTAGCTCACCAGCCGAGTCGCTCGAAGACCCGTTCGTGCTGGTGGAACCGGGAACGAACCGGGCATCTCCGGCCGTACCGTCGAATGACAAGACCGTCCACGTTGACCCGTCCATCGCTCGAGACGGCCGCACCAAGGTGATACCCCAACCGGGCCCCGCCCGCGACGGCAACACCAAGCAGATGTCGCCGCCCACCCCCTCAGAGGGCGTCGATGACGTTTTTTCTGGACCTGGCCAGGTCATCGCAGAATATCCGTTTGCCGAGCCCTTGATCGATGTCCGGCCGGAAGTCAACTCCGACCAAAAAAGTTCCAAGAAGCCAGAAGGCTTCATTTTTGGCATGATTGGCGTGTTGGCCGGTAAAATCTCGACACGATCGACGCGGGTTCGATTCGATCGCCCGCGCGTGTGGCTCCGGACCTCGATTGACCGGAAGCCTGTGCCCACTTGGGACGCAGGAGATCCAGTTCGCCATCCCGTGAGCGACGCAGTTTTCCGCCAGAGTTCAATATCTACGCTCGTCACCCTTCCGGTCTACGCGACGATGCTTCTCTTCCTCCTATCTCTCGGATATTTTCTCAGCGCAGATTGGATGGACTGGCTTTTTCTAACCGCCGTCACCATTCTGGCGGCATGATACCTTCTATGGGCGAAGTTCGCCCCCTCTAGGTCCTTCTTCCGGGCATGCCAGGGAGAGCATGGCAGTGGCGCCTCCCGTTTTTTGCCCATTCGGGCGGTTGGATTCTCATTCTTTTGCTCTTGCCGTGGCTCGGCGGCCCTCGACCGTCTATTCTAGGCAGCGAAACGAGCCAGGGCAGGTGGGGATCATCAGGCTTTCCGAAGTGGGAAGACCTCAGGTCGGGATGGGAAGGGGTCCAGTTTGGTGGTCTATTCTACGCAGCAGTTCTCCTGGTGGTGGTCGCATGGTACTCACGAGTCTGGGTCGAATTTATCTGGCGGCGACGAGAGTCGAGATCTAACAAGTTCGGGTCGGCTATGCTGATTTTACTTGTAGGCACCGTAGAGTTTGCGGCCGGAGTTGCGATCCCCATCTCAGTTCTTTGGTTCGCATCGTCTCGATAGCGGCCCGCTTCGCATAGTTCACGAACGGCTTCCCCCGACCGCGTCTTCATCCGAGATTGGTTTTGTGATGGCCGAGCTGCAATCTAAGTTTACATGCGCGCTTCTTGCAAAAAAGAAGAGAGAAAAGTTGTCCGCCAGGATTTTTCTGCACCGTGTGAGCTCTCCTCCTCGAGGAGGTTGTCCGTGCGCAGTCGGTAAGTTGAGGACCATTGGAGGTCGAGATGTTGACGAAACTCGGCGGGTGATCTGCTCGGTTGCGTTCGACGTCGCTTGTAGCCTCGTTTCTCCTCATTGATTTTCGCGATGCTGGGCCAGGGTGGCTCGGAGCGAAGCGGAGCGCAGGAACAAGCGTCGAGTGTTGCCGATCTGGTGGAAACCGTGGTGGGCGTAGAAGCGGATCGCGTCGTCGTCGATGGCGTCCACGACGACGAGCCGTCCCGCTACGTGGTCGATGGCGTCGGCGAGATGGTCGAGCGCGTCGAGCAGCACGTGGGTGCCTAGGCCTTGGCCGTGCAACGACCGATCTAGCGCGAGACGGGCGATGAGGAAGGCAGGGATGACGGAATGCCCGCCGCTGGTCGAGCGGGACAACCCGTCGCGGCGGACCTGAGTCGGTGCGATCGCGTAGTACGCGACGACGGACTGGTCGTCGCTGCCGGTCCAGACGTAGGTACGGGCGGTGTCCTGGGTCGTCGCACGCCACGCCTGACGGTGGAGCCAGTCGTCCAGCTCAGGGTTGCCGCAGGAGAAGGTGCTCGTGTCGTGGTCTTGTGAGAGGGGTCGGACGCGCCACACCGGTTCAGCCTCGTCGGACCACGCGGGGTGCGGCGGCGGCTCGGGCCAGGACCGGCAGCGGTTCGGCGTCGTCCAGGCTGGCCATCATCTGGTCGAACTGCTCGGCTGGCATGAGTGTGACGTCTGCTCTGGCCAGCACACGTTCGGCGGCCTCGCGAGCAGTGCGGACCATGAAGGCCGACTTCGATTCGTGGGTGAGCGCGGCGGCGTGGGCGATCACGTCGTCAGACTCCGGGTCGATCCGCGCTTCGATCCGCCTGCTGCGTGCCGGAGTCCCAACAGCCATGGACTCAATGTACGGCGTTTGTACGGAGGGATCAAGGCGCTTCGCTTCATCGCCGGGACCGTGGTCGCGTTCGTCATAGGAACACGCTCCCAGACGGTGCCCCCTTGGCTGAGATGTTGCCCACAGGCACGCGGCCTCTGTGGGTAGCGCTGTGGATAGTCGCCGGTAGGGCGTGTGGGCATCATGTCGCTGGCCGAGACCTGTCGTTCTTGTGCGTCAGCGGATGGTGACGCGGGTGGTGCGGCGGCCCCAGGTTCCGGGTTCGGTGGTGAAGCGGCCGGGGAGCGGGGTGGTGCAGGAGGGGCAGCGGGCGTCGGGGGTGAGGTCGTAGCGGAGCAACTGGTACCAGTCGCGCTCGATCAGCACGTGGCCGCAGGACGAGCAGCGGGTGATCTCGCCGGTGGTGTCGTGGACGTTGCCGGTGTAGACGAAGTGCAGGCCGGTGTCGAGGGCGATCTGTCGGGCTGTGCGCAGGGTCGATGCGGGGGTGGGTGGGACGTCGCGCATCTTGTGGGTGGGGTGGAAGGCTGAGAGATGCAGGGGGACGTCAGGGCCTAGCTCGGTGGCGATCCAGGAGCACATCGCCCGGAGCTGGGCCGGGTCGTCGTTGTGGCCGGGGATCACCAGGGTGGTCAGCTCTAGCCAGGTGTCGGTGGTGGCGACCCAGGCGATGGTGTCCAGCACGTCGCGCAGGTGGGCGCCGGTGGTGTGCCAGTAGAAGTCTTCGGTGAAGCCCTTGAGGTCGATGTTCGCCGCGTCCATCGCGCCGAAGAACGCCGCTCGAGGCTCGGGCAGCACGTAGCCGGCGGTGACGGCCACCGTGCGCAGGCCCGCCTCGTGGGCTGCTTCGGCGGTGTCGAGGGCGTACTCGGCGAAGATCACCGGGTCGTTGTAGGTGAACGCGACGGACGCACAGCCTGCCTCGCGCGCCGCCGTGGCGATCTGGGCCGGGGAGGCGGACGCGGCGAGCCGGTCGTTGCTGCGAGCGGCGGAGATGTCCCAGTTCTGGCAGAACCGACAACCCAGGTTGCACCCGGCCGTGCCGAAGGACAGCACCGGGGTGCCCGGGTAGAAGTGCGCCAGAGGCTTCTTCTCGATCGGGTCCACGGCGAACCCCGACGAGCGGCCGTACGTGGTCAGCACCAGGTGGTCGCCGTCGCAGGCCCGGACGAAGCAGTAGCCGCGCTGACCCTCGTGCAGACGGCAGGTGCGCGGGCACACGTCGCACTGGATCCGGCCGTCGGGCAGCGGGTGCCACCAGCGGGCGGCAGGCGCATCCGCCAGGTCGTCAGCGAACGGGGGAGCAGCCGGGTCGGAGACCGAGCCGGCGCCGACGTCGTCTGGCCCGCTGCTGGGCGCGTCGTGGCTGGTCACGACAGGTCGTCTCCGGCTGGGGCGGGCTCCTCCCACGACGCCTGGACGGTATAGCGGGCCAGACGCACGTCAGAGCCCCAGCGGTCGCTAGGGAGCCCTGCCTTGCGGCGCAGCTGGGCGAGGAACGCACGCGGGTCGGGCAGCTGTTCCCACACCTGCGGGAGAAACGTCGCCTGGTGGCCCGAGGCGGTGAGGATCACCCCGTCGACACCCGGCCGCAGCGCGGCCACCGCCTCGTCCTCGGTGGTCGCCGCGACCGGTTCGGCGTCAGAGAGCACGGACACCTCGAGCCGGGTGCGGCCCAGCTCGTCAGCGGTCAGCGGGAGGAAGCGCGAGTCGTTCAGCGCCGCGCGGACCGCGTTGACGACGAGCCCCTCGCGCAGCGGGCGATCCTCCGAGAGAGACCCGATGCACCCGCGCAGCCGACCGTCCTGGGTGAGCGTGACGAACGAGGCCAGGTGGGCGTCGGCCCACGGCGGCCAGGCCGGCAGCGAGGGAGACACCGCGCCGAGCGAGCCGGCGATCGCGGCCCGGGCGTGGGCGAGCAGCACCCGCCCGGCGTCGTCGGGCAGCACCGTCACGACGGCCCCTCGAACGCCACCGCGCAGTAGCCGACCACCCGGTCGCGCCGCCCGGCCGTGTCCCCGGAGTTGCACGCTCCCAGCAGGTGGGGCACCAGCCCACGGCGACGGGCCACGGTGAGCATCCCGTTGATCGGGGTCGCGCCGCACGCCTGGCTGTGGTCGAGCGGGCCGGCCAGCGTCATGATCTGGTCGATGGTCGCGGCGTCGTGCTCCTGCGCCTGCTCGTAGGTCAGGTAGTGCGACAGGTCAGAGCTGATGACCACCAGCGTGCGAGGAGAGTCCCACAGCGCCTCGATGACGTCAGCGACCTGGTCGGCGCTGGCGTCCCCGGCATTGAGCGGCACGATGTCGACGTCACCGATCACACGCTGCAGGAACGGCAGCTGAACCTCGATGGCGTGCTCGTCGCGGTGGGTGGCCCCGTCGACCGTCACCCACGGCAGGTGGGTGAGCGTCGTGCGGGCCTGCGGCCACACCGGCATCTGGCCCAGGGGGGTGTCGAACGCGCCAGCCGTCGGCAGAGCCACCCCGAGCACCGGGACGCGGTGGGTGGGCCCGACGACGACCACCTTGTCGACGTCCGCCCCGGTGAGCCGGGTGTACGCCAGCGCCGCCGTCGTCCCCGAGTAGACGTACCCGGCGTGCGGGACGATCACCGCACCCGGGCGCGGCGACCCTGGCGCGGGCACGGGTGCTGTCGCCAGCAGGAGGTCTACCTGCTCGCTGAGCTCGCGCGGGTCGGCGGGGTAGAAGGAGCCCGCCACGGCCGGTGCGCGCACCGATCGGTTTCTCACCTGTCCATCACCTCGAGCCCCAGGTTACGCGTGGTCGTGAGGCCAGGCTCAGGCAGGTGTGAGGGGTTGGTGCGGATCAGGGCTCGGCGGTGTCTGTGCGCCAGACCAGCACCGGTGACAAGGGCTCGCCGGAGGCCAGGGCGTCGAGCACCCGTCGCTCGTGCGGGACCACGGGCTCGGGAAGGGCTCCCAGCCGGTACCAGCCCATCGCGTCGGCCTTGTCAGGCTCGGTCAGCCGCACCTGGCCCGCCCAGCGCGAGGCCGTGAAGAACATGTCGATGCGCTGCTCCACCACGCCCGCGCCGGGCCAGTACCGGTGGACGGCGGTGAGCGGCACGAGGTCGTCGGCGGCCACCTCGACCCCGGCCTCCTCGCGCACCTCGCGGAGCGCGGCCTCGACCACCGACTCGCCAGGGTCGACGTGCCCGGCGACCACCGCCCAGTGCCCGTCGCGGTAGCCGGTGCCAGCCCGGCGCTGGAGCAGCACCTCGTCCTCTCGACGCAGCACCACGTAGGCGGCGGCGACCAGCAGGGTCCGGCCGGAGAGGTGGTCGTCGTCGGCGTAGCGGTGGGGCACCTGGGGATTATCGCCCCCGGGCGTAGCATCGTCATGACGACGAGCGAAGGAGAGCACCGTGAGCGACAGCGGGAACGGCGACTTCGAGTTCGAGCGGCGCTTCCTGGTGCGGGACGCCCCGCCTCACCTGCTCGACGACGCGCCGATGCTCATCGTGCAGAGCTACTTCCTCTCGGACGGGGGCTATGCGCTGCGTGTGCGCACCCAGGCGCCGACGCAGCGGGCGACCCTCGACCTGGACATGGACGAGGAGAGCCTGCTGCGTGAGCACGCCGCCGAGGTCGACTTCGCCGCGGTGACCGTCAAGGGCCCCATGGTCGAGGGCACCCGGTACGAGGCGGAGCGGCAGATCGAGCCCGAGGTCGCGATCCAGATGGTGCTGCGCGGCGGTCACCGGGTCGCCAAGCTGCGTCACGCCGTCTGGTTGGGCGAGGACGGCTGGGTGCTCGACGAGTTCCTGGCCGCCAACGCGCCGCTGACGATCGCGGAGGTGGAGCGTGGCGGGCCGGTGACGAACCTGGCGATCCCCTCGTTCTGCGTCACCGAGCTCACCACCGACCCCCGGATGTCCAACGAGGCGCTCGCGGTCCGGCCCTTCGGCGGCTGGGCCGAGGAGTACGCCGAAGAGCTCGCGCTCTCAGGCCCGTCGTTCCTCGGCGGGCTGGGCAAGAACCGTCCGCTGGACCTGTGAGTCTGGCCGCTCCCCACGGACAGGACCGGCGGAAGCGTCCTACGCTGGTCGATCATGACCAGACTCCGCTGGCGACGCGCCACCGGGAGGCCGCGACACGCGGTGTCCTGGTGGTTCTGGCACGCCGTGGGTGTGCTCGTGGTGATCGTGACGTCCCTGGTCTTCGGGGTGACCACCGCGACCACCCGGGGGGCGATCGGCCCGCACGAGGCACGCTTCGACGTGACCACCGACTCCACGATGACTCTGGACGTCGGCCCGCTGGGGACGCTGCAGGTCGACTCTCCGATGCCGCTCACCCTCGGGGTCCGCGCGGTGGTGCAGGAGATCCCGCAGGACGCCACCGGGGTCGGTCAGGCGGAGACGCTGATCGCCCTGCAAGAGGATCTCGACCAGTACGTCGGGCTGTTCACCGGCCTGAGCACGGAGATCCGCTCGGTCGCGGTCGCGCTGGTGATCGACGCCGCCTGGCGCACCGTGGGGGCTCTGGTGGTGCTCGTCGCGACCTGGGTCGTCCTGCGCAGGATGCTCGGGCCTCAGCGCCGTGAAGAGCTGGTGGTCGGGCTGCGCCCGCGCGCCCGGGTGCTCGTCGCGAGCACCATGATCGTCCTGCTCGGGGCCACGGTGCTGACCAGCTCGCTGGCGCCGAGAGACCGCCCGAACCTCTCGGGCACGGAGGCGTCACCGGTGTTCGAGGGCACCGCGCTGGAGGGTGCGCGGATCACGGGGCGGCTGGGCGGCATCATCGACACCTACTCGGCCATGGTCATCACCACGATCAGGCAGAACGACGAGTTCTACGACGGCGCCCAAGAGGCCCTGGAGATCGCCTGGTCTGGCTACGAGGCCAGGAGCGAGCTCGCCGCACGCACCCAGGTACCCGAGACCGGTCAGACGGAGCCGCAGGTGCCCGACCAGCCGGACGTCCTCGATGAGCCAGGCACCTCGCCCCAGACACAGACCCCGGCACAGGTGGGTACCCCGGCCCAGCCGGCTGCTCCTGCCCAGCCGGAGCAGGCTGCCTCCCCTCGGCCCGGGTCGGCCACCGCGAGCCCGACGGCCAAGCCCGTCACCGTCGTGCTCGTCTCTGACCTGCACTGCAACGTCGGGATGGCGCGCGTCATCAGCACCCTGGTGAGGTTGTCCGACGCCCGCGTCGTGATCGACGCCGGGGACACCACGATCAACGGCACCTCGGTCGAGGAACAGTGCGTGCAGACGTTCGCCCGCGCGATCCCGGACCGGGTGCGGCTGGTCGCTGTCGCTGGCAACCACGACTCACGGACCACGACCCGCGCCTACGCTCGCGCCGGGGCGACGGTCCTGTCGGGGTCGGTGGTCAGCGTGGGAGGCATCAGGTTCTTCGGTGACGCCGACCCGAACCAGACCCTGTTCGGCCAGAGCGCCTCGACCCGCGACGAGACCGAGGCACAGGCCGGGGCGCGGATCGCTGACCAGGCGTGCAGGGCTCGCGGCGTCGACGTGCTGCTCGTCCACAACCCGAGGGTCGCGACCCCGAGCCTGGAGCGCGGGTGCGCCCCGGTGTCGCTGAGCGGGCACATGCACACACGCACCGACCCCATACAGGTGGGCAGCGGCATCCGTTACATCTCGGCCTCCTCAGGCGGGGCCGTGGCCGGCGAGGTCACCCTGGGGCCACTGAGCGGCACGGCCGAGATGACCGTGCTCCAGTGGGACCCGACGACCCGAGCCTTCATCACCTGGCAGGTGGTCCAGATCCACCCCGACGGCTCCGCGACCGTCGAAGACCCCCAGCCCTGGCCGCCCATCGACCCCTCCGGCCTCCAGACCCCAGCCCCCGAACCGACCGGCGGCTACTGACCACGGTGCTCGATATGCCTTGCTGTCCACCTGTGCAGCAGACAGGTGCGAAGGTCGGCCCACGTCTGATGGTTCGTGAAGGTCGTGTCGGTAGTGGTGAGTAGCGTCAGATGCATGTTGATGAGCATCGATACCCGACGTACTGCCGTCCGCGCGGCCGACACTCACTCCCGAGACACTCGTTTGACGAGTGATATCATGCGTTATATGAGAACAGAGGCGCCGGCGTTGGTGCCGATCTTCCGTTCCGCGCTCCAGGCTCGGCTGTTGTTGCACGTGCTCACCGCGACGAAGCCGGTGACAGCGGCCGACCTTGCCCGCTTGCTCGACACCCCAGAGCCCACGGTCTCGCGCGAGGTGCGTCGGCTGCTCGACGCGGGGTTCTTGGCGGGGGAGCGGGTCGGCCGGGCCGTGGTGCTCAGTCCCGCGACGGACAACCCGGCGACCGCACCGTTGCGGCAGCTTCTAGTAGTCACCTACGGTCCGGCGCGCCTGCTGGAACAGGCACTGATCGGCCTCGACGGCATCGACACAGGCTATGTCCACGGCTCATGGGCGGCCCGCTACCACGGCGAACCAGGCCCGCCGCCTGGTGACATCGACCTCCTCCTCGTCGGTCACCCGTCGCGCCGCGCCGTCGATGACGCGCTCGCGGGCATCGAGACCCGGCTGAGCCGCGAGGTCAACGTCACCTACGTCACCCCCGAGCGCTGGCGGGGCGCAGCCGACCCGTTCGTGACGCAGGTCCGCTCTCGACCCCTCGTAGAGCTCGACCTGGTCGAGGAACCGACGCCATGAGCCCATGGAACCAGGGCCGCATGACGATCGAAGCGCTGCTTGCCGACGGCGCATTGGAGCGGGTGCCGCCGGACACCGACGGTGCGCAAGCGTTGCTCGACCGGGCTTGGACCCATCTGAGGTCAGCCGAGACTCTGGCCGAGAGCGACGTTGAGCTGGCCTACGACGCCTTGCACGCCGCCAACCGCAAAGCACTCACAGCGCTGCTGCTCACCCAAGGCCTCCGCCCGACCAGGCAAGGTGGACATCTCAGCGTCTACGAGGCCGTACGCGCCCAGCTCCACCCGCCGCTCGGCTCCGTCCTCGCCCCCTACCAGCGGATTCGCCGTGCCCGCAACGCCGCCGACTACCTGGATGGGCTTTCTGCCAGCCCCGACGACGTACGTGCCGACCTGCCCTCATGTCGGGCGATCGTGGACGTTGCCGCCAAGATGCTCGGTCAGATGTCTGTTTTCCGAACCGAACCTCAGAGTTGGGAACTGGAAGGATAGACATATCCGGGAGGAGGTTGAGTGCGTATATCTGCTTCGGGAACGGCTTCACGCAAAAATCTGCCGAAAGAGGTGAACCCGCCCCAGTCATCAGTTATGGACCTCCCGAATACAGAAATAATACTCTGGGCCACCGCGGCTAACGGCGTCGGTTTCTTGAGGCTCTCGACGACTCTCCGAGTCTCCGCGAAAAGTTCGCTCATTTCGGCACTTAATGTACGAGATTGGGTCTTGGCCGGTGATACATTTGAGTCGAGGCGAGAGAGTCGGTGGAGACTTCGAGACCAGGAACCCTCGTACTCACAGATGACTTCTTCGCGACGGCGTTTCGCATCGGCAAGCATGCCACGATACTTCGGGTCAGTTTGGGCGAGAATCTCGAGATGTTGGATGATGTCTTGAGAGATGTCAATCACTGCATCGTAAGATCCAGCGCGACGCAACAGTGTCGCGTAGAGTTGTGTGGCCTCCACAAGTTGGAGACGGTTCTCTCTCAGCGTCAACGGGAGCTTGGCACGCAGAGAAACGATGTAATCTGCCAAGACAAGGTCCTGTTGTAGTTGCTCAGCATCTTTGCTAGCGGTTCTGCGGCGACTGGTCTTGAGTTTTAGGTAGGTTAGCAGGGCTCCCGAGAGCCCTAGGTCGTGACCACGTTGCTGCCCAGGGACTCTGTCCCACTCATCAACCGCCTGTTGAGCAAAGTCGAGCGCTTCTGTTCTGAGCATGTTTGCAGGGCGGTCAGGATCGAATTTGGCGCATTCAATGAGTATTTTTGCGTGTTTTTCCAGAACTCCAGCGATTACCGGGATGTGGGTAACGTCGTTCTGGTCGAGACCGCGGGCGGTCTCAACAGCGAGGGCACTGGCAGCGAGAGCGGTTCGTTTGAGAGCCAACTGGTTCATTTTGATACCCAGTTGATTCATCCTGCGCGCGTGATTAGCAAGCGCACGAGCATAGGCAGGGCGGTATCTCGATTCTTTTTCTGCCAACTGTTGCCAGATGTCCATGGCTTCATTCGCGAACTTCAACGCGATTGCGTGTCGACTGGTTTCGGTTGGAATGCCAGGGCTCCCCTCCTTCCATGGACCGCTGATCAAGAAACCTACATGATAGTTGAGTGCACTTGCGAGTTCAGAACGGTACTCGAGGACCTCTGGTTCTTCGGCGACGACGCGGCGTCGCAACCGCACAGCTTCGGCCGTCATTTGTTCTGCGAATTGCCAAGACTGTGAAACTCTGGCGCGTGTCCCTAGGTTGCCAGCTTGGCATGTCATCCATTCAACGCTGTCATCCTCGACCTTCTCCCACTCGGCGATGCTCGCATTCGCAGCGGTCTGCGCTTCCCAGGGTCGCTCGCCAATCCAGAGATAATGAGCGAGTTCGCGATACGAGACCACCAATTTTTTTATCCGACTAAAATCCTCGGCGACGACATTCCTCCAGCGATCGACTGCTTCGAGGCTGTATTCAATTGCTCCTGCGATGTCTCTGTCTTCGTAAAGGCGCTGTGAGTGGGCGTCCAGTGCATCGGCAAGTTCTTCGAGTCGAGTGGGATCCGATGCGAAAGATGCGCGGCTTCGATCAACTACACAGCTGGAGAGCAGCAGCGCAAAACGGTGTGCCAGCAGGTTTCCACGGTCCAGACGGTCCTGACATTCTTTCAAGATGTGAAGTTTTATGTCGCGAAAAGCAGCGTTCGTCAGTGCGTGCAGACCGTCGAACAGGAGGCCATTCTCTTTGTTCTCTACATCTGGACGCATGAGGGGCTCGTGAGTTTGGGCGTTCGCTGTGTCTACCAGACCTAGATAACAATCGCTCAGAATTGCACCAAGGCCCTGGCTTGATTCTTGTCCGAGCTGTTCCCATATCCGCGCGAGAGTCTCGACCGGGCGTACAAGAAGCGAAGCGTCACGACTCTTTTCGAGTACAGTCTCAAATAGTGGTCGGTACGTCTCGAGCGTGCTTGAATCTTTCAAGAGAGCGCGGATGACCAAGTGCTCACCGAGACGATCTGGTTCCAAGGGAAACCAATATCCGTCGCTTTGCGAGAAATTTATGTCCTCATCTGTCAGGTTCGGCCTGTAGAGATGATCGAGCCATTGTCTGATGCGCGGTCGATGCGTGATGGTCTCGCCAGAAAGCATCGGCACTGCCCTAAGAAGCTGTTCGGCCTCATCCGGCGTTCTATAGTTGGTCAAGGTTGCCAGAGCGACGGCTGCCTCTCGTTCATCTGGTGTCAGTTCGAGCTTGTATCTTCCGGTCTCGGCGATCCTGCTCCAGTACGTGTGCTCATGCATGATTATCTCGTTATACAATGATTTTAGAGTCTTGTCCTCTGGCGCAGTTCCTCGCACCGTCAAGAAGGCAGCGATGAGCACGGAGAGCGGGTCCGAGTAGCGTCTCTCGTCGCGAGCCATGTCGCTCGCCGTCAACGAAGCGGGGCTCGCTGCGGGCGATTCGTCGTCGAGGGGTTCGGCAAACTCGGCGATCGCTTTCATGAAGAGATCGTTTCGCTCGTCTGAGTCGAGAGGATTTTTCTCGAGGACGAGACATGTCGCGTCCTCGAGCAACTCGTAGGCTGCTGCAGACAGATCCCTAGGACGTACGGCATCTTTCCATCGGTTCTGGGACCCTGCTTGCGAGGACTCTGAGGCTTGGTAGTTCTCGGGATTTCTCACCAGGAGCAGCACCCGCGTCCGCCCGCTCTCGGACGGTCGGTCGTATGCTACCGTCTCGAGCAGATCGGCCACGGATGCAATTCTTGTCTCGGCATAGTCCACCACGATGAGACAGGAGTGGTCGAGATTGGCGAGCTGCTCGATTTGCTCCGTTTTCGCGCCGTGGGCAAGGAATCCGACAATGCGATGCGGGGTGGCACGGCACAGCTCGACAGCCAGTCGTGTCTTTCCGCTGCCCCCTCTCCCTCCAATTACCGCCACCGAGACCTGACTCGAGGAGTTCAGCCACTGGTCAAGACGTTCGCGCGACCCTGCGCGACCGACGAAAGGAACAGGTGAATATCTTGCGATGAGAAGTTGAGAAGGCGACGGGTTGAGTCGAGGGGTGGCTTTGTGTGGAAAAATCAGCGGCAGACGCTTCTCTTTATCTCCAGAATAGGAAGGAACTACAATCCCCATGCCGCCCTGGGCGGCTCCCTCGTACATCCAGGATGACGAGTCGCGTTTTGAATAGTGTTCGAGCAGCTTCCGGACGTCGGTGCGGATTTGTCCAGTATTTTCAACGGTTTCTACAGCGAGTCGAATCTGCCCCTGATCCTCAGGGGTGCTGCCTTGAACCAAATCGCGAAGCTGGGACTCGACGCTGCTTACCAAGGGGATGGCGTAGTTCCAGGTGTCTCCAAGTTCTCTCTTCCCCTCGGGAAACTCGTCTCCTATCCATCTCGCGAGACTTTTGCCACGTTGTACGACGGAGTAGATCTTAGGAGTGTCGGAACTAAGAGCGTTGACCAAGAAGATCAGGCATGAGGTTTGGTCTTGTAGATTGATCGATCTGAACTCTGGGTTTCCGTCGAGCGATTCTGCGGCTCGCCGAAACATGCGTTCGAGGTTCGGATCCTTGGTCTTGAGTTCCTCGAGAGCATCGAGCAGGTGTCCTAGTCCTGCTACCCGGAGTCCTGCCCGGAGGTACGGAAGCATCCTAGAGCTCCTCTCGTTGCGACAGCTTCCATCCTTTCGTGTGAGCATGGAGCCGGCAAGGTTGAGAAGGCAGAGTGTCGGCTGCGCACTCCTTCGACGGGCTCAGTGTCACGTTCGCCCTGCCTGGCAGAGGGCCTGGCAGCCACGAGCGGGGTTCGGGTGGTCTCCAGCCCTGGGAGGCCACCGCCCCCGTCCGTCGACGCCAGCGTCGGAACCAGTAGGCGGCTACTGACCTGCTGCCTTGGCGCGACCGTCCCGATCGGGATGGGCGCCCGGAGGTTCAGGCGCTTCCGGGCTCGGTGGGTGGTGGGCGGTGGGTGGGGCAAGATCGGTAGAGTTGTGCAGGTGAGCCAGGCTTCCGCACCTACCGCTGCCGACGAGTTCCCCTACCGGTACACCGCCGCTCTCGCTGAGGAGATCGAGCTGCGGTGGCAGGACGAGTGGGAGCAGAGGGGGACGTTCTTCACGGCGAACCCGACCGGGCGGCTCGCCGACGGCGAGGGGCGGCACGCCGACCCGGCGAAGCCGCCGTTCCTCGTCATGGACATGTTCCCCTACCCGTCGGGGGCGGGGCTGCACGTGGGGCACCCGCTGGGGTACATCACCACCGACGTGGTGGGTCGGTTCCGCCGGATGTGCGGTGACAACGTGCTCCACGCCATGGGGTTCGACGCGTTCGGGCTGCCAGCCGAGCAGCACGCGGTGGCCACCGGGCAGCACCCGCGCACCAACACCGAGGCGAACATCGCGGTCATGCGGCGCCAGCTGCGCCGCCTGGGCCTGGCGCACGACCCGCGCCGGTCGTTCGCCACGATCGACGACGACTACGTGCGCTGGACCCAGTGGATCTTCTGCCAGATCTTCGACGCCTGGTACGACTCCCAGGCTGTCCGCCCGGACGGGGGTGTGGGCCGGGCGCGCCCGCTGGCCGAGCTCGAGGCCGAGCTGGCCGACGGCACCAGGGCCGTGCCTGACGATGTGCCCGGGGTCCCCGCCGGGGCGGCGTGGGCCGACCTGGACCGGGTGGCCCGGCACCGGGTGCTCGACGCGCACCGCCTGGCCTACCTGGCCGACACCCCGGTGAACTGGGCGCCCGGCCTGGGCACCGTGCTGGCCAACGAAGAGGTCACCGCCGACGGGCGCTCCGAGCGCGGCAACGTGCCGGTGTTCAAGAAGAACCTGCGCCAGTGGAACATGCGCATCACCGCCTACGCCGACCGGCTGCTCGAAGGTCTGGACGCCATCGACTGGCCGGACAAGGTCAAGTCGATGCAACGGCACTGGATCGGCCGTTCCACCGGCGCGACCGTGCGCTTCGACGTCGTCGGGGGGCCGCCTCTGGAGGTGTTCACCACCCGCCCGGACACCCTGTTCGGCGCCACGTTCATGGTCGTCGCCCCCGAGCACCCCCTGCTGGACGACGTGCCCACGGCCTGGCCTGAGGGCACCACCCAGAGCTGGACGGACGGCCACGCCGACCCGACCGCTGCCGTCGCCGCCTACCGCGCCTACGCCGCCGGGCGCACGGCGGTCGAGCGTCAGGCCGACTCTGGGCGCAAGACCGGCGTGTTTACCGGGCACCTGGCGATCAACCCGGTCACCGGGGACGCCCTGCCGGTGTTCACCGCCGACTACGTGCTCATGGACTACGGGACCGGCGCGATCATGGCCGTGCCCGGCGGCGACGACCGCGACTACGAGTTCGCCCAGACCTACGACCTTCCCGTGATCTACACGGTCGACGGAGAAGGAGAGGAGGGCGCGCGCACCTACGACGGCGCCGTCATCAACTCCGCGCACGACACCCTGGACCTGAACGGGATGGACGTGCCGTCGGCCACCGAGGCGATGATCGCCTGGCTGGTCGCCCGTGGCGTGGGGGAGGCGAAGGTCACCTTCAGGCTGCGCGACTGGCTGTTCAGCCGCCAGCGCTACTGGGGCGAGCCGTTCCCCGTCGTGTACGACGACGACGGCGTACCGGTCGCGATCCCGGAGTCGATGCTGCCGGTGACCCTGCCGGACGTGCCGGACTACTCTCCGCGCCTGTTCGAGCCCGACGACGCCGACTCCGAGCCCGAAGCACCGTTGGGCCGCAACGACGACTGGGTGAACGTCACCCTCGACCTGGGCGACGGCCCCCAGCGGTACCGGCGCGAGACCAGCACCATGCCGAACTGGGCTGGGTCGTGCTGGTACTACCTGCGTTACCTGGACCCGGGCGATGCTGACGTGCTGGTGGACGCAAGCCTGGACCGGTACTGGATGGGACCGGGTCATGGTGACCAGCCGGGCGGGTCTGTCGGCGGGGTCGACCTGTACGTCGGCGGGGTCGAGCACGCGGTGCTGCACCTGTTGTACGCCCGCTTCTGGCACAAGGTGCTCTACGACCTGGGCCACGTCAGCTCGTCCGAGCCGTTCTACCGCCTGTTCAACCAGGGGTACATCCAGGCCTACGCCTACACCGACGAGCGCGGTGTGTACGTCCCGGCCGACGAGGTGGTCGAGGACGGCGACACCTTCACCTGGCAGGGCCAGCCCGTGCGGCGCGAGTACGGGAAGATGGGCAAGTCCCTGAAGAACGTCGTCACCCCCGACGAGATGTACGACGCCTACGGCGCCGACACGCTGCGGGTGTACGAGATGTCGATGGGGCCGCTGGACCTGTCCCGCCCGTGGGACACCCGCTCGGTGGTGGGTGCGCAGCGTTTCCTGCAACGGCTGTGGCGCAACGTGGTGGACGAGACCACCGGTGAGGTCACCGTCACCGACGGCACCCCCGACGACGAGACGCTCCGGCTGCTGCACCGCACCATCGCCGGGGTGCGTGAGGACATGGAGGCGATGCGGGTCAACACCGCCATCGCCAAGCTCATCGTGCTCAACAACCACCTGACCACGATGGAGCAGGTGCCGAGGGCCGCCATCGAGCCGCTGGTGCTCATGACCGCACCCGTCGCCCCGCACCTGGCCGAAGAGCTGTGGTCCCGGCTGGGCCACGACCGGTCGCTCATCGCGGAGCCGTTCCCGGCGGTCGACCCGGCATGGCTGGTCGAGGAGACCGTGACCTGCGTGATCCAGGTGGCCGGCAAGGTGCGGGCCCGCGCCCAGGTGAGCCCGTCGGCGACCGACGACGAGCTCAAAGCCCTGGCCCTGACTGACCCCGCGGTGGTGCGCACCCTCGACGGGCGCGGCGTGCGCACGGTGATCGTCCGTGCGCCGGGCCTGGTCAACGTGGTCCCGGCAGCCACATGAGACGCGGGCGCGGCGCCCAGCAGGTCGCGGTGGTCACCGACTCGACCGCGACGCTGCCGCCCGAGGTCGCCCAGGCGGCCTCGGTGCGTGTCGTGTCGCTGGACGTGGTCGTCGGCGGTGTGCGCACCCTGGACTCCGAGCGCAGCAGCGGTGACCTGCTGGCCGCGCTGGAGCGCGGTGACCGGGTGGTGACGTCGCAGCCGCCGCCCGCCGCCTTCGCCGCTACCTACGAGCGTGCGATCGCCGACGGTGCCACCGCGATCGTGTCGGTGCACCTGTCCGGTGCGCTGTCGGGGACGGCCGCCGCCGCCCAGGTCGCCGCGTCGGACTGCCGGGTGCCGGTGGTGGTGGTCGACTCCGGGACTGCAGCGATGGGGCTGGGCTTCGCGGCGCTGGCCGCCGCCCGTGCCGCGACCCCGCCGTCGGCCCCGCCGGCGCGGTGGTGGCGCCGGGCTGCTGTGGTGCCAGGCCGCGACCCGGAGGAGGTGGCTGCCACCGCCCGGGCGGTCGCGGCGACAGCGTCGGTCTGGTTCCTCGTGGACAGCCTCGACCACCTGCGCCGTGGCGGCCGCCTGTCAGGGACGGCCGCGCTGCTGGGCACCATCTTGCAGCTGCGGCCGCTGCTGACGCTGACGGACGGCCGTCTGGTCGTGGCCGAGAAGATCCGCACTCGCAAGGCAGCTCGGGCGCGGTTGGAGCAGCTGGCGATCGACGCCGTGACGGCCAGGGGAGCGGCCAGGCTGGCGGTCCACCACCTGGGCCGCCCAGAGGTGGCGCACGAGCTCGCTGACCGCGTCGTGGCAGCGACCGGCGACCAGGTGGTCGAGGTGGTCGTCACCGAGGCCGGCGCGGTGCTCGGTGCGCACGTGGGCCCAGGGGTGCTCGCCGTCGTCGTGGCCGACGCCTGAGCGTTGCTCAGCGTGGTGGCTCCATCGTCAGTGCAGTGGTGCCAGTGGTAGTTGCAGGGGAGTGATGGTGCGGACGGGTTTCTCGGGAGCCCACCCGCCGACCCAGTTGAATCGTGATCCGGACTGTCCGCCCATGAAGAAGTTCGCGTTCAGTGCGCTCCTTGCGCCCATGACGAGGTTAGCGGCGCGTGCGGGGTCTTCTTTCGCCTTGGCCCAGCTGGAGTTCGCTTCGAACGCTGAGGCTTTCGGGGCCGTGCTGGTGTAGTAGACCTGTCCGCTGTCCCGCGGGGGAAGCAGGAGCCAGTCGTCGAGAAGTCTGGTCCCGCCTCGCACCGGGTCGCGCCACCCGGTGAGTTCCGTGAGCCAGCCCAGGGTCTCCTTGAGGACCTGCGGTGACGCGTTCGACAGGTTCCACTTGTCGTTGAGCCACTGGTCCTTGCCGGAGGCCTGCCGTTCCCGGTCGAGACGGTGGACAGCGTCGAGGAAGTCGTGCGGACGCATCGTGTCGACCATCCGGAAGATCTGCTCGGTCATGCTTCCAGGGCCTACGGCGCCAGCCATGACGGGCCACCACACCCGCGCGTTGTTCGCATACCTGGAGTACGTCTCGATGCCGCCGTCGCAGTTGGCGACCAGCCACGGCAGGTAGGTCCGGTCGAAGAACTTCGGTCCGTGACCGGTTGCCTCGAGCAGCGCGAGGAGAATCTGTGCTGTCCCGAGGGGGTACTTGTAGCTCGCTGAGTCGGGGATCCCAGCATCCTCATAACCGCCCTGTGTCCCAGCCCAGATCGCGGGCACGGCCAGGAGCCTCGTGCCTGCGGCGGTCTCGACCTCCTTGTCCCACCGCTCGAACGCCTCCAGGACCTCAGGGATCTGGATGCGCTTGCGTCCCCAGGTGACGATGTGGTTGCTCACGTTGTCGTGGCTCACCGAGAACAGGTCCACCCCGAACATGTTGTGCGGGACGTCGTGGGCGACGGACGGGTGCACGAGCCACTGGCTCGACTGCACGGAGAACGCGACAACCTCAAATCTCGGGGCGACCGAGGCCAGCATCGCGGCCGAGACGAGCCCATCGATATCGGCGCTGGCGAACATCGGTCGCTCCTGGCCGAGCATCGCAGCGAGCCGGTTCGCTGCAGACCCCTGGTCGTCGCTGAGCTCTCGCCCGAGCGCGTCGATGGCGATCCTCCGGCGAGCCTGTGCGGTCGAGTGGGCGTCGGCCATGTGCCGGAGAGTATCGGCGATACTGCTCACCGACCAGCGAGGATGTCCCGGCATGTCGCTCTTCGGGGCAGCCTTCGTCGCGCTCGTGATCTCGTGTCTGGCATCGTCGTTACACTTCGCGCGATATGGGTGAGATGCACTGGTTCGTCGACGAGACGAAGTCCTCGGGCTTCGTGGTCGTGGTCGTGGTCGTGGCTGTGCCCTCTGCCGCGGTCACCTCGGTGCGTAGGGCTCTGCGCTCTCGGTTACGTCCAGGGCAGCGGTGCTTGCACTTCACCAAGGAGAGCGACCCGGCCCGGCGGTCGGTGCTGGCGATCGTCGCGTGCAGCCCGGTCAGCGTCCACGTCTACCACCTTGGCCGCAAGCTCTCTCTGCCGACAGCCCGTGAGGCGTGTCTGCGTGCCGTGGCCCGCGATGCGCTGCTTCAGCGGCCGCAGCGGATCGTCATCGAGCGGGATGAGTCCGTGCAGGCCTCAGACGAACGGTGGTTGCGCGAAGAACTCGGTCCCAGACGTGCCCGTGATATCGAGTTCCAGCACCTGGCCAAGCACGAAGAGCCGCTGCTGTGGGCAGCGGACGCCATCGCTTGGTGCATCCAACGCGGCCAGCCTTGGACCGGCCTCCTCGCTGATCTGGACACCGCGACGACGACCGTCGCGTAGACAGCGCGAAGCCCGGCTCACCAACCGTCCGGATGGCTGCCGGGCTCACTTCTCCGGGCTCGTGCCCTTCGCACCGACCAGTCTACGGCGGATGTTGAGCCATGGGCAAGGAGTTCTTGCGAGGTATGCACCGTCTCGGACGTTCTCACCGTGAAGACTCTCCCGATCTCATCGGCTTCGGTGAGAGAGGAACCCCGCAGGCTGACTCGCTCTGACGTAGAGACGGCTGCCGCTTCGGGCTCATGAGCCGTCCCCAGCCCCGAAGACGGTCGAGGTGTTCTGCCGATGAGCCCAGGTGGTCGTGCTGTGTGTCTACCGTGCGACGGTGCCCGAGACACCAGCCATGCAGGTCGATCCTCACCGGCCCCTCGACCACGTCGCAGGTGAACCAGCGGCACCGGACGCGGCGTCGCCCTCGATGGCTGCGGTGCGCAGGGCCCGGGCCGACTACCTGGCTCGCCACGAACCTGCTCCGGAGCGTCGGGTACGGCGGTGGGCCGTCTCGCCGCGTCTGGCTCTGGCGGCCCTCGGGGTGGTGGTGCTCGTGGGTGCGGCTGTCGCGCTGCGTGCCGGGACCTCGGGGGTTGGTGAGCCGGTGGTGCTGGCCACGCCGTCGCCGCCCGCCGCCGCGCCCGCGGAACCAACCTCGGTGGTCGTGCACGTGGTCGGTGCGGTCGTCGCCCCGGGGCTGGTCACCCTGCCCGCCGGGGCGCGGGTGGGCGACGCGGTGGCCGCGGCAGGGGGGAGCACCGAGGAGGCCGACCTCTCGGCTCTCAACCTCGCCCGGACGCTGGTGGACGGCGAGCAGGTGCTGGTGCCGAGGCCTGGCGAGGTCGTCACGGCGAGCGCACCCGTCGATGACGGTCTGGTCGACATCAACACCGCGAGCGAGGCCCAGCTGACCGCGTTGCCCGGCGTCGGTCCGGTGATGGCCGGGAGGATCGTCGACGCCAGGCCGTTCGCCTCGGTGGACGAGCTGAGCCGGGTGTCCGGGATCGGCCCGACGGTGCTGGGTCGGCTGCGCCCGCTGGTGAAGGTCTGAGGTCCGGTGGACCCGGTCGACCTGCGGTTGCTCCCGGTCGCGTCGGCAGCCTGGCTCGCGGCTGTCGTGGTGGTGCGCGCCCCGGTCGCGGTGACGGTGGTCGTCGGTGCCTGCTGCCTGGCTGGAGCATCGCTGCTGGCATGGACAGCCCCCCGGGCATGTCCCAGGTGGCGATGGTCGGGGTCGGTGGTGCTGGCGGCCGGGGTGGCCGGGTCGGTGGCGTTGGCCGGAGCCGCGCAGCAGGAGGCTCGCTGGTCGGGTCGGTGGCCTGAGGCGGTGGGGGAGCGCTGGACCGTGGCGCTGGTCGGTACGACGGCCTCCGTACCGGTGCCGACCAGGTACGGGGGCACCTGCCGCTTCCTGCTCGGCGTCGACACCGTGCACGCACGGGGGGTCACGACCGCAGCGGCGACCACCGTCCGGGTAGAGGCTCCGTGCCAGCACCTGGCCCCGATGAGCAGGGTGGAGGTGACGGGCCGTCTCGCGAGCGTCCCGGCCGGTCGCGCGACGGCTGTGCTGCGTGCCTCGACCCCCGTGCGCGTGCTGCGAGACCCGCCCGCGTGGTCGACGGTGGCCGACCGGACCCGGGTCGCGGGGACCCAGGCCAGCGCTGACCTTCCCTCTCCTCTCGACGCGCTGCTCCCGGGCATCGTCTGGGGCGACACCTCACGCATGGACGACGAGCTGCTCGAGCAGATGCGCGTCACCGGGCTGACGCACATCACCGCCGTGTCGGGTGCGCACTTCGTGATCGTCGTCTCGACGGTGCTGATGGTCACCACCGCGATGCGGCTGCCACGGCCTGCGAGGGCGGCCGCTGCCGCGACGGTGAGCGTCGGGCTGGTCGTCCTGGTCGGTCCGGAGCCGAGCGTGCTGCGTGCCGCGGTGATGGGAGGCGTCGGCCTGCTCGGTCTGCTCGCCGGGCGACGGTCCGCGGCGCCCGCGGCGCTCGCCGGTTCGGTGGTCTTCCTGGTGCTCGTCGACCCTTGGTTGGCGACCGAGCTGGGGTTCACGCTCTCGGTGGCGGCCACGGCCGGCATCGTGGGCCTCGGGGGCCCGCTGGTCGAGCGGTGGTCGAGACGGGTACCCAGAGCGTTGGCGGTCGCGGTGGCGGTGCCGCTCTCCGCCCAGCTGGCCGTGACGCCGGTGCTGCTGGAGGTCACCCCTGCGGTCCCGACGTACGCGGTGGTCGCCAACCTGCTCGCGGCTCCTACGCTCGCCCCGGTGACCGTGCTGGGGATGCTCGGCCTGGTGGTGGTGACCTGGTGGCCCGCCGCGGGTCAGGTGCTGTTCTGGCTCGCCGGTGCGGCGTGCGCATGGATCGTCCTGGTGGCTCGGCTGGTCGCGACAGCGCCGGGGTCGACCGTGGACTGGCTCCCCGGGCCCCTCGGCGTCGTCACGGGGACGGGGGCGGTCGTCGCGGTGATGGTGCTGCTGTCTAGGCCTTCGTCTCGGACGGGACGAGCGGGACAGGGAGACGCACCGTAGATCTGGCAGGCTGGTCCCGTGCCCACGCAGCGTCGTCCTCAGCCCTCCCGGTCGCGGGGGTCGAGCTGGCGCGAGGCCGCCCCGGCCCCGGTGGTCCTGATCACCGGGCCTGAGGAGCTGCTCGCCGAGCGAGCCGTCGGGCGCGTCGTCGCCCTGGCTCGCGAGGCGGACCCGCAGGTCGAGGTGATCCACCTGGACGCTGTCGACTACGCGGCGGGGTCGTTGACGGTGGCGACCAGCCCGTCGCTGTTCGCCGAGGCGAAGGTCGTGGTGCTGGCAGGTCTGGAGCGGGCCAGCGACGCCGCGCTGAGCGACGCCACGGAGTACCTGGCTGCGCCGGTCGACGGCGCGGTGGTCGTGCTGCGGCACGGGGGCGGGCAGCGTGGCAAGCGTCTGCTCGACGCCGCGTCGGGTGCGGCGGTGCCGACCGTGGCGTGCGAGACGGTGCGCACCGACGCCGCCAAGACGGAGTTCGTCACCGCCGAGCTGCGCGACGCCGGCCGGCGCGCCGAGCCACGGGCCGTGCGCGCGCTGGTGGAGGCCGTCGGTGCTGACCTTCGCGAGCTGGCGGCCGCCTGCTCCCAGCTGGTGGCCGACACGACGGGGATGCTCACCGTCGAGGTGGTGGACCGTTACTACGGCGGGAGGGTGGAGGCGACGGGGTTCCAGGTCGCCGACGCCGCGATCGCCGCCGACCCCGGACGGGCGGTGGCGCTGCTGCGTCACGCCCTGGCCACGGGGGTCGACCCGGTGCCCCTGGTGGCGGCGCTGGCGATGAAGCTGCGGACCATGGCCAAGGTCTCGGCTGTGCGTGGTCGGGGTCAGGCGGCGCTGCGTGACCTGGGGCTGGCGCCCTGGCAGGTGGACCGGGCCGTGGCCGACCTGCGGCACTGGACGCCTGAAGGCTTGGCGACGGCGATCAGCGCGGTCGCGGAGGCCGACGCCCAGGTCAAGGGGGAGAGCAGGGACAAGCGGTACGCGGTGGAGCGTGCCGTGCTGAGAGTGGCGCGGGCCGCCGGGCGTTGACGTCGCGGCGCCTGGGCTGACGCCAGGTGAGCCGTGTGCGTGCCCGTCGGGTCGGCCGTGCTGTCTGGGTCGGCTGCGTCGTTCAGGTCGGCATGGTGACCGCGGGCCCGAGCGCGTCACCCTGGAGCAGGTCGAAACCGGCCTTCACGCACAGCTCGACCAGCTCGAGCGTCTCGACCCGTTCGGCGATGAGGTTCGCGCCGAAGCGACGGCCGATCTCGACCAGCTCCAGGCCGCCAGGCTTGACCAGGTCGCGGCAGTCCACCTTGACGTAGTCGGCGTAGGGCAGGATCGGCATCTGAGAGGCCGAGGCCGTGAAGTCGTCGATCGCGATCCGATAGCCACGGGCGCGCAGGCGACGCAGGCCGAGGACCACCCCGGGGTCGCCCGGGACGGACTCGACGATCTCCAGCACCAGGCGTCCGAGGTGGGCCGGGAGCGGGCGGTCGCGCACCAGGAACGAGCGCGTGACGTTGACGAAGATCAGGGGACCGTCCGCCTCGGCCGCGGACTCCTCGAAGACCGACCGCAGCACGGAGGCCGACGCGACGTCCTGCCGCTCGGCACGCCAGTGGTCGACACCGGCCGGCCGGCCGATCCTGGAGCGATACAGGTACTCGTGACCGAGGAGCGCCCCGGAGGTGGTCCAGATCGGCTGCCGGGCGATCGGGGGCCGCTGTGTCGGCACGTGCGACAGCTGTGGGCGTGGCTCGCTGGGCGCCACGTCGGCCGTGGTCGCCGTAGACGTCGTGTTGACCGGTTCCATGTTCCCGCTCACCTGCTCGCTGTCTGCGTCACAGCCCCACCGGGCGGGCGGTCGCGCGGTCGACTGTCGTGGCACGTTCTAAGAGGTTGCCCTGGAAGAGTGTCATCCCGAGGTCTCGGGCGCCCGCCAGGCCGTCGGGTTGCTCGATGAACTCACCGACGAGGGTAGCGCCGTAGGAGCGAGCAGCGCGCACGACAGGCAGGCCTTCGACGTCGAGGTCTCGCACGTCGATCTTCACGAAGTCGGTCAGCGGCAGCAGGCGGCGCTGCGACGGACGGTCGGAGAAGGCCGGGAGCTGGATCCGGAATCCCTGAGAGCGCAGGTCTGCGATGCCGGCCAGCACCTCGGCGTCGGGGTCGAGGTCGGGGGGCAGCTCGACGATCAGCCGGTCGGGCCGTTGCGGCAGGGGGAGCTCACCGACGAGGTAGCCGCGGGGGCAGCGCACCACGACGTGCCGGCCCCTGGCCAACGACTCCATGTCGTCGCGCAGGAAGGTCGCCCGCAGGACGTGGGACGTGGCGCGCTCGTGCGCGTCGGACGTCCAGGTCAACGGGTCGGGTCGGGACGGGGCGCGGAACGAGAGCTGGTAGGCGAACACGGCGTTGTGGGCGGAGAAGATGCCCTGGCGTGCCACGAGGACGGGGTGGTGCGCGACGTGCTCGTTCCACGTCTGCGCGAGATCTGCCGGGATCGCCTCGTCGATCGCAGCAGCGAGACGTCCGAGCCCCAGGTCGTCGGTGCCTGTCACGCCTCCATGACACCACAGACGGGGGTGAGCGACCACGCCCCGGCGGGTGGAATCTGATTCCCCATCAGGACTAAGGTCCTGCATGGATGGCGAGAGGGGGCGGTCGCGACACGCCGAAGATTGCGACACGCCGACAGAAATGCATCGATCTGGCGACAGAACGCTCGGATGTGGTCATACTGTGACTGACCGGTGTACCCCATCGAGTTACAGGAGGAAGTCCGATGACGCGTACGTCGAGGATCGTTGCTACCGCTGCTGCCATGCTGCTGGCGGTCGGACTGTCGGCCACCGCGGCTCAGGCGGCTCCGTCGGGCACCAACGGCGGGGCCATCGGCTGTTGCCGCTTCGGTCTGTGAGGCGGTAGCGAGACGGGTTCGACGCTACCCCGAGGTGTCGAACCGACTGAGGGCCGGTGCTCGTTGGCGCCGGCCCTCAGTGCTGCCCGTACCATTGCTCCGGTCGGGCGAGCCTCCTCAAAATTCGGTTCCGAAATCGCCCACATCCTCCCGACGTCACGGATAGAATGACGAACCATGACGACTATTGGTGACCGCGTCCGAGAGGCGCGGCAGGACAAAGGCCTGACTCAGACGGACCTGGCTGGCGACGACCTGTCTCCCAGCTACGTGTCCCTCATCGAGTCGGGCCGCCGGACTCCCACGGACAAGGCGCTCGGACGCATCGCCGAGCACCTCGGCACGACCCTGGAGTATCTGAAGTACGGCGACGACGGGCCCAACGAGTCCCGGGTGCGTCTCGAGCTCGACTATGCGCGGCTGTCGCTGATCGACGGTGACCCCTCGGCCGCCGAGCGTCGGATCAACGCCCTGAAGCTCGACGCCGTCACCCCCCAGCTGCGCTACGAGGCGCTGTTCGTCCGCGCCCAGGCGCTGGAGATGCTGGGCAACATCGAGGGCTCGATCCAGGTGCTCGAGCCGCTGTACCTGAACCGCGAGGAGGCGGGCGACAACCTCGAGCTCGCCAAGGTCGCGACCAGCCTGGTGGTCTCCTACCTGGAGTGCGGCGACCTGATCCGCTCCGTCGACATCGGCGAGCGGGCCATGGCGGTCCTGGAGACCGCTGGCCTGTCCGGCTCGGACGAGCACCTGCGCCTGGGCTCGGCCCTGCTGTGGTCCTACGTGGAGCGCGGCGACCTGCTCTACGCCGCCCAGCAGGCGTCAGAGCTGATCCGTGTCGCCGAAGAGCTCGGTTCCCCGCGCGGTCGGGGCTCGGTGTACTGGAACGCCGCCGTGGTGGTCGGAGAGCGGCGCGACTACGACCGTGCCAAGCGGCACACCGAGCGTGCGCTCGCCCTGATGGGCGAGGGCGACGCGGATCGCGACGTGGCACGGCTGCGCGTCCACTACGCCTGGCTGCTGCTCCGCTCTGAGCCGCCGCAGCCGCAGGAGGCCTTGGAGCAGCTCGACCGTGCCGAGGGGCCGCTGACGGTGCTCGGTTCTGCCGGTGACCGCGCCACGCTCGAGAAGGAGCGCTCGCGGGGCCTGCTGCTGCTCGGTCAGACGACCGCCGCGGCCGAGCGTGCCCGTCTGGCGCTGATGCTGCTCGGTGACCAGCCTCGCCTGGAGACCGCGAACTCTCTGGTCTCGCTCGGTGACGCCCTGGTCGCCGGCGGTGACGAGGCCGAGGGCATCGCCGTGTACGAGCGGGCCGCGTCGATGCTGGCCATGATGTCCGCGACGAGGCAGTCCGCGCAGATCTGGCGCGACCTCGGCGACCGTTACCTGTTCCGCGGTCAGACGGACCAGGCCGCGCTGGCCTTCGACCGGGCGCTGCGCGAGGCGGGTGTGCGCTCGACCATCCCGACCGACGCGATGCTCAACAACCCGCTCATGGACGAGGTCGGCCGCACCGAGGTGTGAGGCCGGCACGGACGACGAGAGGGCGTCACCCCCGCGGGGGTGACGCCCTCTTCGTTCGTCTGTCGCGCGCTGCGAGAGCCAGGCTGATGCTCGTGCGCGCTCCGGTGCCTACAGCGCGTTGACGGCCTTGGAGAGCGCCGACTTGCGGTTCGCGGCCTGGTTGGCGTGGATCACGCCCTTGGAGACGGCCTTGTCGAGCTTGCGGGACGCGGTGGCCAGCGCGGTGGCCGCGGCCTCCTTGTCCTGGCCGGCGACGGCCTCGCGCACCCGGCGGATGTAGGTCTTCAGCTCAGACTTCACAGCCTTGTTGCGCTGACGAGCCTTCTCGTTGGTGCGGATCCGCTTGATCTGGGACTTGATGTTCGCCACGTTCGGACTTCCTCGTGCTCGTGCGTTCTGACAGGTCTGAGGGCGGGCGGCGTCCGCGAGGACCGAGGACCCACAGGTGGGCGGGTCGCCGCCGGTGCCCGACGACGTGGGCACGCGGGGAGCAATGATACACCGGCCGGTGCCTGCGCGTCGGACGCGGCACTCACCAGGAGCGCGCTACCAGCCCACCCGGTCACCCCGAGCCCGGAGCATCGCCGCCACCACGCGGTCGAACAGCGCGCGGTCGACGACCGCCCCTTCCCGGCGCACCGTGGCAGGGTCCACCTTCAGCAGCCGGTCGAGCCGGACCTCGCTCGGGCGGCCTCTGGCGTCCCAGGCCCCGGCGCCGATGTCCATCCACACCCGACCTCGGCGCGCTTCCTGGGCGGCGTCGCGATCGTGGTTCTTGCTGGCCAGCATGAGCCCGGCCAGTGCGTCGCCGGCCTGACCCACGAGCAGCACCGGGCGGTCCTTGCCTTGGCGCGGGTCGTCTTCGTACGGGACCCACGCCCACACGATCTCCCCAGGGTCGGGGGTGCCGTCGAGGTTCGGTCGGTAGCTGATGACGAGGCGGTCGTGCGCGGCGCCGGGGGTGCTCTCCTGGGTGAGCAGCGCACGCAGCAGGCGCGCCAGGAAAGACCAGGCCCTCATGCGCGGAACCATACCCGTCGCGCAGGGCGATGTAGCAGGGTTCGAGAGGCCAGACCACCGGAGCCGCGACCGGTGCGACCGTCGGTGCGTCGTCGTGGGAGCATTGGTGAGGCCGGTCGCGGACCGGTGCGCATCGCCCCTCGACCCGGAGCCTGAGACCCCTTGTCCCCGATCCCCGGACCAGACGCCGCCGGCCGCATCGGCCCCGCAGCCACCCCGCAGCAGCTGCTGCGCAACTTCTGCATCATCGCTCACATCGACCACGGCAAGTCGACCCTGGCCGACCGGATGCTCCAGGCCACCGGTGTGGTCGAGGCGCGCGTGATGCGCGCGCAGTACCTGGACCGGATGGACATCGAGCGCGAGCGCGGCATCACCATCAAGTCCCAGGCCGTGCGGATGCCCTGGGAGGTCGACGGCACCCCGTACGCGCTGAACATGATCGACACCCCCGGGCACGTCGACTTCACCTACGAGGTCTCCCGCTCGCTCGCGGCCTGCGAGGGCGCGGTTCTGCTGGTCGACGCCGCGCAGGGGATCGAGGCCCAGACCCTGGCCAACCTCTACCTGGCGCTCGAGGGAGACCTGGCGGTCATCCCCGTGCTGAACAAGATCGACCTGCCCGCGGCCCAGCCGGACAAGTACGCCGAAGAGCTCGCCGGGCTGATCGGTGTCGAGCCGGACGAGGTGATGCGGATCTCCGCGAAGACCGGCGAGGGGGTCGAAGAGCTGCTGGACCGGATCGTCGCACAGGTCCCGGCTCCCACGGGTGACCCTGACGCGCCCTGCCGGGCGATGATCTTCGACTCGGTGTACGACACCTACCGGGGCGTGGTCACCTACGTGCGCGTGGTCGACGGGGCGCTGAGCGCCCGGGACCGCATCGCGATGATGTCGACCAAGGCGACCCACGAGCTGTTGGAGATCGGGGTGATCTCCCCGGAGCCGGTGCCGACCACCGGGCTGGGGGCCGGTGAGGTGGGCTACCTCATCACCGGGGTGAAAGACGTGCGCCAGTCCAAGGTCGGCGACACCGTCACCGCTGCTGCGGCACCTGCCACCGAGCCGCTGGCCGGGTACTCCGAGCCCAAGCCGATGGTGTTCTCCGGGCTGTACCCGATCGACGGCTCGGAGTACCCGAACCTGCGCGACGCCCTGGACAAGCTCAAGCTCAACGACGCCGCGCTGACCTTCGAGCCGGAGACGTCGGTGGCGCTGGGCTTCGGGTTCCGGGTCGGGTTCCTCGGCCTGCTGCACCTGGAGATCGTCCGCGAGCGCCTGGAGCGGGAGTTCGACCTGGACCTGATCTCCACGATGCCCAACGTCGAGTACGACGTCGTCATGGAAGACCGCACCCTGGTGCGGGTGACCAACCCCAGCGAGTTCCCCGGCGGCAAGCTGCACGAGATCCGTGAGCCGATCGTCAAGGCGACCGTGCTGCTGCCCAGCGATTTCGTCGGCACCGTCATGGAGCTGTGCCAGCAGCGCCGGGGTGAGCTGAGGGGCATGGACTACCTGTCGACCGACCGGGTCGAGCTGCGCTACACGCTGCCGCTGGCCGAGATCGTGTTCGACTTCTTCGACGCGCTGAAGTCCCGCACCCGTGGCTACGCCTCGCTGGACTACGAGCCGGCCGGGGAGCAGGTCTCCGACCTGGTCAAGGTCGACATCCTGCTCCAGGGCGAGCAGGTGGACGCGTTCAGCGCGATCGTGCACAAGGACAAGGCCTACGACTACGGCGTGATGATGACGGGCAAGCTGCGCACGTTGATCCCGCGCCAGCAGTTCGAGGTCCCGATCCAGGCCGCGATCGGGTCGCGGGTGATCGCGCGCGAGACGATCCGCGCGATCCGCAAGGACGTGCTCGCCAAGTGCTACGGCGGTGACATCTCGCGCAAGCGCAAGCTGCTGGAGAAGCAGAAGGAGGGCAAGAAGCGGATGAAGACCATCGGCAGGGTGGACGTCCCCCAAGAGGCCTTCATCGCGGCGTTGTCCTCCGAGGCGGCCACCGGCAAGGAGCCGAAGAAGAAGTGACCCCGGCGCTGCCTGACGGTGATCCGGTGCCACCAGACGGCGCGTTGCCACCAGGGGCCGCCGACGGTGCGTCCTCCCGGGCGTTCGGGGTGTATGTGCACGTGCCGTTCTGCCGGGTGCGGTGCGGGTACTGCGACTTCACCACCTATACCGCGTCCGAGCTCGGCGGTGGGGCGGACCAGGCCTCGTACGCACGCACGGCGGCGGCCGAGGTCGCGCTGGCCCGCGACGTGCTGGACGCGGCCGGGGCGCCGACGCGGCCGGTGTCCACCGTGTTCTTCGGCGGGGGGACGCCGACGCTGCTGCCGGTGGCCGACCTCGCCGCGATCCTCGACGCGGTGCGTGACGCGTGGGGTCTGGCCGACGGCGCGGAGGTGACCACCGAGGCCAACCCGGACTCGGTGACGGCCGAGAGCCTGGCCGGTCTGGCCGAGGCGGGTTTCACGAGGGTCTCGTTCGGGATGCAGTCGGCGGTGCCGCACGTGCTGGCCACCCTGGGGCGCACCCACACCCCGGACCGGGTGCCGCGGGCTGTCGCCTGGGCTCGTGCGGCAGGGCTGCGCACCTCGGTCGACCTGATCTACGGGACGCCGGGGGAGTCTCTGGACGACTGGAGGCGCTCGGTGCGATCAGCGCTGGCCACGGGTGTGGACCACCTGTCGGCCTACGCCCTGACCGTCGAGCCTGGCACCCGGATGGGCGCCCAGATGCGACGTGGGGCGCTCCTCGAACCAGACCCAGACCTTCAGGCCGACATGTACGAGCTGGTCGACGCCGAGGCCTCGGCGGCAGGCCTGACCTGGTACGAGATCAGCAGCTGGGCGGCACCGGGGGCCGCGTGCCGGCACAACCTCGGCTACTGGCACGGCGACGACTGGTGGGGCGTCGGGCCTGGCGCCCACAGCCACGTCGGCGGCACCCGCTGGTGGAACGCCAAGCACCCGCAGGCCTACGCCCAGGCGCTCGCCGAGGGGCGCAGCCCGGCCGCGGGCCGCGAGACCCTGGACCAGGACGCCGCCCGCACCGAACGGGTCATGCTGGGCGTGCGGCTGCGCGAAGGGCTGCCGCTGGTCGGGCTGAGCCCCGCCGCGCGCCGCGCGGTAGCCGGGCTTGTCGCCGACGGACTGGTCGAAGGTCCCGCCGCGGTGCGGGCGACGCGGCCCTCGGTGGTGCTGACATGCCGAGGCCGCCTGCTAACCGACACCGTGGTGCGCGCGCTTCTGGTATGAATGAGCGGCCTCGTCTTCACCGAGCCTCCACAGGTGCGGTGGTTCGATGGCGCAGCTGTCCCGCACACCAAAGGAAGACTGATGAGTCAGCCACCATACGGGCCGCCCTCGGGCGCTGAGCAGCCGGGCCAGCCGCAGCCTGGCGGGCAGCAGCCGCCGCAGCAACCGGGCGGGTATCCGCCGCCGCCCGCTCCGGGTGCCTACCCGCCGCCCCCGTACGGGCAGCCAGCCCCGGGCGCTCAGCCGCCCGTGTACGGGCAGCCCGCGTATGCGCCGAGCAACCAGGTCGACGTCGGCAGCTCGTTCAGCTGGGCCTGGGCCACGCTGTGGAAGAACGCCGGACCGTTCATCCTCGCGACGCTGACCTACGTCGCGGGCATCATCGTCGTGTACGTGCTGTTCTACGTGGTCCTCATCGGCGCCATCCTGGCGTCGGCCGGGTCGTCCACCTGTGGCTACGACTACTACGGCAGCTACAGCTGTAGCGGTGGCGACCTCTCTGCCGGGGCAGGGATCGCGGTAGGCCTCGGCGGGCTCCTCCTCAGCGTCGGCATCTTCGTGGTGGCGATCTTGATGGTCGCGGGGCTGACCCGTGGCGCGCTCGCCGCCACCCGAGGGGAGCCGGTCACCTTCGGGATGTTCTTCTCGTTCGAGGGCTTCGGTCGCGTCCTCGGCGCGATGCTGCTCGTGAGCCTGATCGCCGTCGTCTCGGTGATCACGATCGTCGGGCCTCTCTTCGTCGCGTTCTTCTTCTACTTCACGGTGATGTTCGTGATCGACAAGGGGCTCGGGCCGATCGAGGCCATGAAGGCGAGCTTCGACCTGGCCAAGAACAACGTCGGCCCGACCATCCTGGTGATCCTGCTGTCCTACGTGATCGACTTCGTAGGCAGCCTTGCGTGCGGTGTCGGTGTGCTCGTCTCCACACCACTGACCTACCTGTTCGGCGCGCACCTCTACCGTCGCCTCATCGGCGAGCAGCCGGTCCCGGCTCCCGCCTGACCGAACATGACCCGGGACGCGGAGGCATCCTCCAGGTGCTTCGCACCGAGCGGAGGACACCGCCGCGCCCGGGTCGCTCAAGGTGGCTCCGGACCGTCCGGGCCGTCGTCCCCTCCACAACCTGTCTGATCGCACCAGAAGGAAGCGTCATGACCACACCTCCTCCCTACGACCCGTCTTCCGTCCCGCCGCCCCAGGGCGACGGTCAGCCTCCTGCTGGCGCGTACGGCCCGCCCGCTCCGCCGGCGCAGCTGTCTGAGCCTGAGCAGCGCACCTGGGGGATGCTCGTCCACCTCGCCGGCATCCTCGGCATCATCGTCACCGTCATCATCTGGGCGATCCAGAAGGACAAGGGTGCCTTCATCCGCGACCAGGCCACGGAGGCGCTGAACTTCCAGATCCTCGTCACGATCGCCTACGTGGCGTGCTGGATCCTCGTCTTCGTCGCGATCGGGGCCTTCCTGTATCCCCTCGTGTGGATCGCGAACGTGGTCTTCTGCGTCATCGCGGGGATGGCGGCGAACAAGGGCCAGCTGTACCGCTACCCGATCAACTGGCGCCTGGTGAAGTAAGACGCACCGCGCCGACGCCGAAGGCCTCGACACCACCTCACCGGGTGGGTCGGGGCCTTCGACGTCGTACCTGTCCCGTCACGTGCATCTGTCTCTCAACCTCGCGAGGAGAGGTGTCAGAGAAGGTCCTCGTCGTCCTCGTCCTCCTCCGGCGAGGTCAGGACGACCAGCGGCTGGCCTCTCAGGCGCGCGAACAGGTAGGCCGTCGACACCAGCACCCACGGCCCGACGACGATGAACGCGATACCGCAGGTCAGCACTGTCGCGGCGAGCAGCGCGAGAGTGATGAGGAAGAAGACCACCACGGTGCGGACGTGGCTGTTGTCGGTGACGAGGCGCACGCTGGTCCAGATCGCGTCGACCGGTCGGGCCTGGTCGGCGATCACGGCGTGGTGGGCGAACAGGGCCAGCAGGCCGGCGACCAGCACGAGCGGCCACCCGACGAGAGGGATCAGGAGCAGCACCAGGACGGCCACCGCGAAGATCGCGGACACCGCCAGGGCAGGCCCGGCGTGAGCGAGCCGGAAGAGGCTCGCGAACGCCGGCAGGTCCCCACGGGTCATGCCGAGCGCGGCACGTGCGAACGCTGCCTGCACCAGGCCCCAGACCAGCGCGACGAGGGCGACCAGCACCGTGGAGCGCCACCCGGCGACCCCGGTGCTGAAGACGTCCGGCCTGACGTTGACGTCGAGCAGCCCGATGAGCGCAGCCCCGACCACCCCGACCGGGACGAACGCCAGACCCCACACCAGGATCGCCCCGACGAGGACGTCGGGTGCGCTGGTGAACGCCTGCCAGCCGAGGCGGAAGGGTTCCACGGGCGACACCCCGGCCGAGGTCTCGGTCCGCGACGTCGCCAGGTCGTCCAGACCTGGGAAGGACGACGGGTCCACCGGCGCGGGGGCCGGGTCGGAGGAGAGACTGGCGTCCGGAGACGGCGTGGTCTCAGGCTGGTCGGGGTCGTCTGGTGGCAGCGGCGTGGCCATGGGGCTCCCGTTCAGGCGGTGACGAAGTCGATCAGCTCTTCGACGCGGCCGAGCAGAGCCGGGTCGAGGTCGGCGTAGGTGCGCACCTGTCGCAGGATGCGCGCCCAGGCCCGGGCGACGTCCGAGGGGTTCTCAGCGGGCCATCCCAGCGCGCGCAGCACCCCCACCTTCCACTCGGTGCCTCGAGGTATCTGGGGCCAGGAGTCCAGGCCGAGACGCTGCGGCCGTACCGCCTGCCAGACGTCGACCCAGGGGTGACCGAGCACCAGCACCGTGCCCGCTGGTGCGGCACGCACGGCCTCGGCGGCCAGCCTGCTCTCCTTCGACCCGGGTACCAGGTGGTCGAGCAGCACCCCCAGCCGCCGCCCAGGCCCGGGTGCGAACGCCCGCACGGCGTCGGGCAGGTTGTCCGCCCCGTCGAGCGGTTCGACCACGACGCCCTCGACACGTAGGTCGTCGCCCCAGACGTGCTCGACCAGCTCGGCGTCGTGGCGACCCTCGACCCAGAGGCGCGAGGCCCGGGCCACGCGTGCGGGAGCGTTCGCGACAGCGCGAGAGCCAGAGGCGGTCCGCGCGGGTCTCGTCGGGGCTGTCGTCGAGGTGGGCGGGACGAGCACCACGGGCTCGCCGTCCACCCAGAAACCCGCACCCAGCTCGAAGGTGCGTGTGCGGCCGTGGCGATCCTCGAGCTCCACGACGTGCTGACCGCCAGACTTCTCGACGCGCACCACAGCGCCGACCCAGCCGGTGGTCACGTCCTCGACCACCAGGCCCCGGTCGGCCGGGAGGGGGCGGGCGGTCGGTGCTGGGCGGTGGTGGGCCGAGGGCCCGGTGGCGAGCACGTCGGAGCCGTAGCGGTCGGTGGTCACCGCACGAGCGTAGAGCCGTCTCCCCGCGGGTGCTCGCACCTCGAGGGGAATGGTCGAGACTCTCTCTGCGCACCGACGACGGGGTGCACCGGACGTTCCGCGCCAGAGTGCGTACGATTGGCACTCGACGTGCGCGAGTGCTACCCCGCGGCGTGACTGCTGCTCGAGGCGAGACCGGGAGGAGGGCTCCGTGAGCGAAGACCGACGGCTGGACGTGCTGCGTGCGATCGTCGAGGACTACGTGGCCACCAGAGAACCGGTGGGGTCACGTGCCCTGACCGAGCGGCACGACCTCGGCGTGTCTCCCGCGACCATCCGCAACGACATGGCAGCCCTGGAAGAGGCTGGTCTGATCGTCGCGCCGCACACCTCGGCCGGCCGGGTGCCCACGGACAAGGGGTACCGCACCTTCGTGGACCGGCTCTCCGACGTGCGCGCGCTGTCCCAGGCCGAGAGACGCGCCATCGCGTCCTTGCTCACCGGTGCGGTGGACCTCGACGACGTGGTGGACCGCGCGGTGCGTCTGATCGCCCAGCTGACCCATCAGGTGGCTGTGGTGCAGTACCCGTCGTTGCGTCGCTCGGCGCTGCGGCACGTCGAGCTGGTGGGGGTGGGTGAGCGCCACCTCCTCGTCGTCATCATCACCGCGACCGGCAGGGTCGAGCAGCGCACGCTCGAGCTGGCCGACCCTGTGGACCACGAGGCGGTCGCCCGGCTGCGTCTGCGGCTCAACGTCGCCGCGGCGGGGTTGCGGCTGGCCGACCTGGACCAGGTGCGTGAAGACCTGGTCGAGCAGGTCGGCGGGGACGACCCGGCGCTCGTGCGCACCGTGCTCACCCTCATCGCCGAGACGCTCTCCCAGGAGAGCGAGGAGCGCGTGGTGGTGGCAGGGACGGCGAACCTGGCCCGCTCGGCCCGGGCAGACTTCGCGCACTCGATCTCTCCCGTGCTCGAGGCTCTCGAGGAGCAGGTCGTCCTGCTCAAGCTGCTCGCCGAGATGGCCGAGGACGAGACCGCCGTGTCGGTGCGCATCGGTCGGGAGAACCGCTATGAACCGCTGGTCGAGACCTCGATCGTCTCCAGCGGCTACGGGGACGGCGCCGCGGTGGCCCGTGTCGGGGCGCTGGGCCCGTTGCGCCAGGACTACCCCGGCACGATCGCCGTGGTGCGTTCCGTCGCCCGATATCTGACACGCATCCTGGCTGGCTGAGCAGGTCGAGACAGGTCGACAAGGACTGAAGGAGCTGTGTGAGCACCGACTACTACACCGTGCTCGGTGTCCCTCGTGACGCGACGCCGGAGCAGATCAAGAAGGCCTACCGCAAGTTGGCCCGTGAGCTGCACCCCGACGTCGCCGGGGACGACCCGGAGGCCGGAGAGCGTTTCAAGGACGTCAGCCGTGCCTACGACGTGCTCGGCAACGCCGAGAAGCGCCGCATGTACGACCTCGGGGGCGACCCGTCGTCGCCGGGCGGGGCCTCGGGGGCCGGGTTCGGGTTCCAGGACATCTTCGAGACGTTCTTCGGGGCGGCGGCGGGGGCTGGTGCGCAGCGCGGGCCGCTGCCGCGCGCCCGGCGCGGTCAGGACTCGCTGGTGCGTCTCGACATCGACCTGTCCGAGGCCGTGTTCGGCACGCACCGCGAGGTGCCCATCGACACCGCGGTGGTGTGCCCGACATGCACGGGCACGTGCTGCCGCCCGGGCACGTCACCGACCACCTGCGAGGTGTGCCACGGCCGCGGTCAGGTGCAGCGGGTGGCGCGCTCCTTCCTCGGTCAGGTGATGACCAGCCAGCCCTGCCCGGCGTGCCACGGGTTCGGCACGGTGATCCCCGACCCGTGCCCTGAGTGCTTGGCCGAGGGCCGGGTGCGCGCCCGGCGCACGCTGTCGGTCGACGTGCCTGCCGGGGTGGAGACCGGCACGCGGATCCGCCTGGCGGGTCAGGGCGAGGTCGGCCCTGCCGGCGGCCCGGCCGCCGACGTGTACCTGGAGGTGCGTGAGCGCCGCCACGACGTGTTCACCCGTGACGGCGACGACCTGCACGCCCGGCTCCCCGTGCCGATGACCGCGGCCGCCCTGGGCACCGTGCTCACCCTGGACACCCTCGACGGCCCGCAGGAGGTAGACCTGAGGCCGGGCACCCAGCCTGGTCAGATCATCACCCTGCGCGGGCTGGGTGTGGGCCGTCTGCGCTCTGGCGGGCGCGGTGACCTGCACGTGCACGTCGAGGTGCAGGTGCCCACCCCGGTCGACGAGCAGCAGGCAGCCCTGTTGCGCCAGCTCGCGACCCTGCGTGGCGAGGAGCGCCCCGAGGCGAGGTTGGCCCAGTCCAGCCCGGGGGTGTTCGCCAAGCTGCGCGACAAGCTCGCCGGACGGTGAGAGCCCCGCGATGAGCGCCCCGGTCTTCCTCACCGAGCCCGGCGACCTGGAGGGGCTGGACGCCGGGGCCACCTTCGTGCTGCGCGGGGCCGAGGCCCGGCACGCCGCCGTCGTACAGCGTCGAGGGCCGGGGGAGCAGGTCGACGTGGTCGACACCGTGGGCACCCGGCTGGTCGGTACCGTGCGCGTCGCCACGTCTGAGGCTGTGACGCTCGACGTGGTGCGGGTCCTCCACGAGCCCTCTCTGGTTCCCGCGCTTGTCCTCGTCCAGGCGCTCGCCAAGGGTGACCGCGACGAGCGCGCCATCGAGGCGGCCACCGAGGTCGGCGTCGACCGGGTGGTGCCGTGGCAGGCCCAGCGCTCGATCGTCGTCTGGCGAGGACAGCGCGCCGCGAAGTCCCGTGCCCAGTGGCTCGGCACTGTACGCGAGGCCGCCAAGCAGTCCCGCCGCGCCTGGGTGCCCCCGGTCGCCGAGCCGGTAGACCTGCGCGGCCTGACCACGCTGGTCACCACGACCCGCGCGGCCGGTGGCACCGTGCTGGTCCTGGACGCCGACGGGCCGGTGCTGCTCACCGACGCACCGCTGCCCACGTCCGGTGAGGTCGTGGTCGTGGTCGGCCCCGAGGGCGGCATCGCCCCCGCCGAGCTCGACGTCCTGACCGACGCCGGTGCGGTCGTCGTCCGCCTCGGCCCCCACGTGCTGCGCACGTCCACCGCCGGCCCCGTCGCCCTGGCCCTGCTGGCCCAGCGTCTCGGCCGCTGGGCCTAGAAGCTGCTTCAGCAGGGTTGGCGACCGTGCGGTGCGGGTCTCGGTGAGCGTGTCACCGAGACCCGCACCGGGGGTCAGCGGGAGTCGCTGCCGGAGGTGGTGATGGCGGCGCGGCCTGCCTCGAGGCGGGCGACCGGGACGCGGAAGGGGGAGCAGGAGACGTAGTCGAGGCCGGCCTCGTGGAAGAAGTGGATCGACTCGGGGTCGCCGCCGTGCTCGCCGCACACGCCCAGGTGCAGGTCGGCGCGGGTGGCGCGGCCCTCGGTGCAGGCGATCTTGACCAGGCGGCCCACGCCCTCGGGGTCGACCGTCTCGAACGGCGATACCGACAAGATCCCGGCCTCCTGGTACTGGCCGAAGAACGAGCCCTCCACGTCGTCGCGCGAGAAGCCCCAGGCGGTCTGGGTCAGGTCGTTGGTGCCGAAGGAGAAGAACTGCGACTCGCGTGCGATCTCCCCGGCGGTGAGCGCGGCGCGCGGCAGCTCGATCATGCAGCCGACCGGCATGTCGATGGTCACGCCGCGCTCCTTGCTGACCTCCGCCATGATCTGGACGGCAGAGTCGCGCACCAGGCTCATCTCCGCCACCGAGCCGATGAGCGGCACCATGATCTCCGCGCGCGGGTTCCCGCCAGCGGCCAGACGGTCGGCCGTGGCCTCGCAGATCGCACGGATCTGCAGCTCGTACAGGCCAGGCACCACCAGGCCGAGACGCACGCCGCGCAGGCCCAGCATCGGGTTGGCCTCGTGCATGCGCTCGACAGCGGCGAGCAGCCTCACGTCCTCGGGGTCCACCTGACCGGCGGCCTTGGCGAGCGCCACCTTGACCGACAAGGCCGTCAGCTCGGGCAAGAACTCGTGCAGCGGCGGGTCCAGCAGGCGGATCGTCGTGGGCAGCGAGTCCATCGCCTCGAGCAGCTCGACGAAGTCTCCGCGCTGCAGCGGCAGCAGAGCGTCCAGAGAGGCCTGCTTCTGCTCGTCGGAGTCGGCCAGGATCAGCCGCTCGATCAGCACCCGGCGGTCACCGAGGAACATGTGCTCGGTGCGGCACAGCCCGATGCCCTGGGCGCCGAGCCGACGGGCGCGGGTGGCGTCCTCGGCGTTGTCGGCGTTGGCCCGCACCCGCAGGCGACGGGCCCCGTCGGCGTGGGTGAGGAGACGGTCCACCGCCTTCACCAGCTCGGCCTCGTCCTCGTCGTCAGCGTGGGCGAGCGCCGCGTCCAGACCCTCTTCCAGATAGGTCGCCACCGGGGAGGGGTGTACCGGCACGTCGCCGAGGAACACCTCGCCGGTGCCGCCGTCGATCGCGATCGTGTCGCCCTCCGCGATCGTGCGACCCTTGCAGACCATCGTCTTGGCCGCCGCGTCGATCACGAGCTCCTCGGCGCCGACGACCGCGGTGGTGCCCATGCCCCGGGCCACGACCGCGGCGTGCGACGTCTTGCCGCCGCGCGCGGTGAGGATGCCGACCGCGGCGATCATGCCGCCCAGGTCGTCAGGGTTGGTCTCCCGGCGCACCAGGATCACGTCCTTGCCGGTCGCGGCCCACTCCTGGGCGGTCTCCGGGTCGAACACCGCGGCGCCGACGGCGGCACCGGGGGAGGCGGCCATGGCCTTGGTCAGCAGCGTCGTGTCGGCCCCGGGCACGAACTGCGGGAACAGCAGCTGGGACAGCTGGGCGCCAGAGACGCGGGACAGCGCCTCGTCCATGTCGATGAGGCCCTCGTCCACCAGCTGCGTGGCGATCCGGAACGCGGCGGGCGCGGTGCGCTTGCCCACCCGGGTCTGCAGCATCCACAGCCTGCCGCGCTCGACGGTGAACTCGATGTCGCACAGGTCGCGGTAGTGCGTCTCGAGCTGGTTCATGATGCGGCTCAGCTCGTCGTGAGCGGCCTTGTCGATCTGCTCCATGTCGTGCAGCGACAAGGTGTTGCGGATGCCCGCGACGACGTCCTCGCCCTGGGCGTTGACCAGGTAGTCGCCGTAGTCGCCGGTCTTGCCGGTAGCGGGGTCGCGGGTGAACGCCACCCCGGTGCCCGAGTCGTCACCGAGGTTGCCGAAGACCATCGTCTGGACGTTGACGGCGGTGCCCAGGTCGTCAGCGATGCGCTCGCGACGCCGGTACAGGCGGGCCCGCTCGGTGTTCCAGGAGTTGAAGACCGCGACGACGGCCAGGGTCAGCTGTTCGCGGGGGTCCTGGGGGAAGTCCCGGCCCGTGTGCGCCGTCACGATGGCCTTGAAGGTGGCGACCAGCGCGCGCAGCGCCTCGGCGTCCAGGTCGGTGTCGACGGTGATGCCACGGTCGCTCTTGGCCTTCTCCAGCGCGGCGGAGAACAGGTCGCCCTCGATGCCGAGCACGGTGCGCCCGAACATCTGGACCAGCCGCCGGTAGGAGTCCCAGGCGTACCGCTCGTCGCCGGAGGTCTGGGCGAGCCCGACGACGGACGTGTCGTTCAGGCCGACGTTGAGGACCGTCTCCATCATGCCGGGCATCGAGAACTTCGCACCGGAGCGCACCGAGACCAGCAAGGGGTCGTCCGACGCACCCAGCCGGCGGCCCATCGCGGCCTCCAGACGCCGCACCGCGCCGTCGATCTCGGACGGCAGCTCGAGAGGGACCTCGCCGGTGGTCATGTAGGCCCGGCACGCCTCGGTCGTGACGGTGAACCCTGGCGGTACGGGCAGGCCCAGGCGGGTCATCTCGGCGAGGTTGGCCCCCTTCCCGCCGAGCAGGTCCTTCTGGTCCCTGTCACCCTCGCTGAAGTCCTTGACGTACGTGGCCACCGCATACCTCCGAGCTCTGTGAGCGTCCTTGCCCCAATGTCACCGGTCAGTCTCTCCGACACTACTGCCTGCCCCGACAGGACGATGGACCTGCATCGGAGGTCGCTGGCCTGTCGGCCAGACGAGAAAACCACGCCCTCGCCCGGTGCGCACCCGCGTCCTACGACCCTGGGCCTGACGCCGCAGGTGAGCAGACCCGTGGCGGACCCGAGCGGAGCAGCTGCGGGAGAGGGTGGGGCTGGCGCGAGGTCGGTAAGATCGACGCGTGCCCGTCCGGCCGAGCGTCGTCGACGAGCACGACGAGGAGCGCCTGTGAGACGAAGGAGGCCCCGGCGGACGCCGAGCCGATGACGCAGCCCCGACCGACGACACCCCCGCAGGCCCGTGTGGAGCACCGGGTCACCGTCCCGTCGGCTGTCCCCATGGTCGAGATCCTCGGGCTGGCCGACGAGGTGCTGCGCGCGATCGAGGACGGGTTCCCCGGCGTCGACATCCACGTGCGCGGCAACGAGGTGTCGTTCGCCGGCCCGGCCGGGGACGTCGCCCTGGCCGCCCGCCTGGTCGACGAGCTGGTCGAGACCGTCGCCGCCGGCACCCGGATCGGTCCCGACGTGGTGAGCCGGTCCATCGCGATGCTCACCGCGGGCACCCGTCTGCGCCCCGCTGACGTGCTGACCTTCGACGTGCTGTCCAGCCGGGGCCGGACCATCCGGCCCAAGACCGCCGGGCAGAAGGAGTACGTCGACGCGATCGACTCCCACACCCTGACCTTCGGGATCGGCCCGGCCGGCACCGGCAAGACCTACCTGGCCATGGCCAAGGCGGTCCAGGCGCTGCAGGCCAAGCGGGTCACCCGGATCGTGCTGACCCGTCCCGCCGTCGAGGCGGGGGAGAGGCTCGGGTTCCTGCCCGGTTCTCTGGCCGAGAAGATCGACCCCTACCTGCGTCCGCTGTACGACGCGCTGCACGACATGGTGGACCCCGAGTCGATCCCACGGCTGCTGGAGGCCGGCACCATCGAGGTGGCGCCGCTGGCCTACATGCGCGGACGCACCCTCAACGACTCCTTCATCATCCTCGACGAGGCGCAGAACACGACCAGCGAGCAGATGAAGATGTTCCTCACGCGGCTGGGCTTCGGCTCCACCGTGGTGGTCACCGGCGACGTCACCCAGGTCGACCTGCCCAGCGCGGCGGTCTCGGGGCTGCGCGAGGTCGAGCGGGTGCTGCGTGACGTGGACGACGTCGCGTTCTGCCGCCTCACCTCCGCCGACGTCGTCCGTCACCGGCTGGTCGGGGACATCATCGACGCCTACGCTGCCGCCGAGCGTCACCGCCAGGCGGCGCCCTCTCCCAGGTCCCGACGGAGGCCGTCATGAGCATCGAGGTCTCCAACGAGTCCGGCGTCGACGTCGACGAGGCCGAGATCGCCGCGCTGGCCCGCTACGTGCTCGACGCGCTGCACCTGCACCCGCAGACCGAGCTGTCGGTGATGCTGGTCGGCACCGAGGCGATGAGCGACCTGCACGTGCGATGGATGGACGAGCCGGGCCCGACCGACGTGCTCTCCTTCCCGATGGACGAGCTGCGGCCGGGGCGCGAGGGGGCGCAGACCGCACAGGGCATGCTCGGTGACGTGGTGCTGTGCCCGGAGGTGGCCGCCGCGCAGGCGCACGCGGCCGGCCACAGCACGGCCGAAGAGCTGCTGCTGCTCACCGTGCACGGGATCCTCCACCTGCTCGGCTTCGACCACGCGGAGCCCGAGGAGGAGAAGCAGATGTTCGACCTGCAACGCCGTCTGCTGCTCAGCTTCCTGGCCCGGTGATGACCGCCGCGCTGGTTCTGCTGGTCCTGCTCGGCTACGTCCTGGCAGCGTTGCTCTCGGCCGGGGAGGTCGCGGTCGCGCGCGCCACCCGGGCCCAGGTCGCCCAGCTCGTCGCCGAGGGGCACCCGGCCGCCAGGCGCGTCGCGAGGCTGACCGCTGACCCTGTGCGGGTCGCGGACTCCGCGAGCTTCGTGAGGCTGATGAGCGAGATGACCGCCACCGTCGCGGTGACGCTCTGGGTGGACGCCTCCACGGACTGGCCGTGGTGGGGCGTGCTGGCGGTGTGCCTGGGGGTCAGCGCCGCCGTCGCCTGGGGGCTGGTCCGCGTGAGCCCTCGCACCATCGGACGTCGCCACCCGGTGCGTACCCTCGTCGTGATCGGGCGGCTCCTCGTCGTGGTCACCACGCTGGTCGGCGGCCTGAGCCGCACCTCGGCCGTCGTGGCCGCGAGCGAGCCCGACGAGGACGAGCTGCGGGCCATGGTGGACCGGGTCGCGGAGTCCCCGGTGATCGACGAGGAGGAGCGGCAGATGGTCCGCTCCGTCATGGAGCTCGGCGACACGCTGACCCGCGAGGTCATGGTGCCGCGCACCGACATGGTCGTCACCCGTGCCCACACACAGCTGCGCACGTCGCTGAGGCTGCTGCTGCGCTCCGGGTTCTCCCGGCTGCCCGTGATCGGGGACTCGGTGGACGACCTGCGCGGGGTGCTCTACCTCAAGGACATCGTGCGGCACGCCTTCGGCCCGAGCGGTGACCTCGCGGCGCTGGACGACCTGGCGATCAGCCTGGCGCGCCCCGCACGCTTCGTGCCGGAGTCCAAACCGGTGGACGACCTGCTGCGCGAGCTGCGCGACGCCTCCGCGCACATCGCCATGGTGGTCGACGAGTACGGTGGCATCGCGGGGCTGGTCACGATGGAGGACGCCCTGGAGGAGATCGTCGGAGAGCTCACCGACGAGCACGACCCGTCGGCACCGGCGGCCGAGGCCGTCGGCGACGGGGTGTTCCGGGTACCCGCGCGCATGGGTCGCGACGAGCTGGGCGACCTGTTCGGCCGCGAGGTGGACGACGAGGACGTGGACACCGCTGGTGGCCTGCTCGCCAAGGCCCTGGGGAAGGTGCCGCTGCCCGGCTCGGCGGGGGTCATCCACGGGCTGCACCTGACCGCCGAACGGGTCGAGGGGCGCCGCCGACGCCTGGCTACCGTGCTGGTACGACGGTCGACACCGAGCGAAGAAGACGGACGAGTGAGAACGAGGAACCTGGACCGATGAGCGCACCCGAGCGGACCGAGAGTGCTGAGGAGCACCGTTCAGGGTTCGTCTGCCTGGTGGGCAGGCCGAACTCCGGCAAGTCCACGCTGACCAACGCCATGGTCGGCCAGAAGGTGGCGATCACCTCCTCACGGCCGCAGACCACCCGTCACGTGGTGCGCGGCGTCGTGCACCGGTCTGACGCCCAGCTGGTCCTCGTGGACACCCCTGGGCTGCACCGCCCGCGCACCCTGCTCGGCGAGCGGCTCAACGACCAGGTCGCCGGGACCCTGGCCGAGGTCGACCTGGTCTGCTTCTGCCTGCCGGCCGACCAGCGGGTCGGCCCCGGCGACCGGTTCATCGCCCAGCAGCTGGCCGACCTGGCTGATCGCACGCCGGTGGTCGCTGTCGTCACCAAGGCCGACCTTGTCGGCCGCTCCCAGATGACGGAGCACCTGCTCGCCGTGGCCGACCTCGGCCCGTGGGTCGACGTGGTCCCGGTCAGCGCGGTCAGCGGCTATCAGGTCCGGCTGCTCGTCGACGTGCTCGTCGGTCACCTCCCGCCAGGGCCCGCGTTCTACCCCGACGGTGAGCTGACCGACGAGCCCGACCAGGTGATGGTCGCCGAGCTGGTGCGCGAGGCCGCCCTGGAAGGGGTGCGTGACGAGCTGCCGCACTCGCTGGCCGTCGTCGTGGAGGAGATGGTCGAGCGCGACCAGCCGGCCGCTGACGGTCGGCCGCTGATCGACGTGCGCGTCGAGCTGTACGTCGAGCGGGACTCCCAGAAGGCGATCATCATCGGCCGGGGCGGGTCTCGCCTGCGCGACATCGGCACCCGGGCACGCACGCAGATCGAGGCCCTGCTCGGTGCCAAGGTGTTTCTCGACCTGCACGTGCGCGTCGCCAAGGACTGGCAGCGCGACCCTCGACAGCTGGGCCGTCTGGGTTTCTGAGCCCTGCTCCTGGGCTCTGTCTTCTGGATCATGGGTTCTGTGCGTTCTCCCGCGAGTCTCCAGGTCAGACGGGGATCACCCTCGATGCCCGCCCACGGGTCGTCAGATGCGCCTAGGCTGCCTGGCGTGCTGGAGAGCCTGCGTCGTCGGTTCACCAGGTCGTCGGCCTGGCGTGTGCTGACCGAGACCGTGGTGGCGATGATCGCCCTGGCCGTGCTCGGTGCGGTGCTCGGGCCTCAGTGGGACCCGGTGCCGCTGAACAGCTCGTTGCGGACCACGACCTCCTCGACCGCGATCAGCGGCGCGCCGAGCCTGCCCGAGTACGAGGTCCGCGAGACGATGGTGACCGTCCGGCTCGACGGCGCGACCGTGCAGGGACGGATCAGCGAGCCCGTCGATGCCCCTCCGGACCGTCCTGCGGTGGTCTTCGTGCACGGCGCGGGCACCGACACCTACGCCAACGCCTTCCGGGCGCAGGCACGCGCGCTCGCCGCGGCCGGGGTGGTCGCGCTGGTGCCCGAGAAGCGGCTGGACACCTACACCACGGCGCACCGCGACTACGTGAAGATGGCCGCCGACTACGCGCGCTCGGTCCAGACGCTGCGCACCTGGCCCGGGGTGGACCCGGACAGGGTCGGGGTGTACGCGGAGAGCGAGGGCGGCTGGATCGCCCCGGTGATGGCCGCGACGGACCCGAGGCTCGCGTTCGTCGTGCTGGTGTCGCCCCCGGTGGTGCCGCCGCGCGAGCAGGCGGCGTTCGCGGCCGACAGCTACCTGCGCAACACCGGTGTGCCCGCCGGGGTGTTCCGGGCGATCCCGCGAGCGGTGGGGCTCAGCATCCCCGGGGCCTTCGAGTACGTGGACTTCGACGTCTCGAGCTTCCAGCAGCGGATGCGTCAGCCGGTGCTCGTCGCCTACGGCACCGATGACGCCTCGATGCCCCTCGTGCAGGGCCCGGAGCAGATCATCTCTGACGTCGCGAAGGTGGGCAACCACCAGGTGACCGTGCGCTACTACGCGGACGCGAACCACGGCCTGAAGGTGGACGACCAGGTGGTCGAGGAGTTCCTCGTCGACCTGCCCGGGTGGGTGCTCGGGCTGCCACAGACCGCCATGACGCGTCCGCACGTCGCCGGGGCGCAGCCCGAGCAGCACTTCCGGGCAGACCCGGTGCCGACCCCGCGGTGGTTGCGCGACGGGACGGCGGTGCTCGTCTGGGTCGGCTCGTCCGCCGCCGCGCTGATCGCCGCCGTGGCGCTGGGCATGGCCGGGCGAGGGCTTCGCGCGCTGCGTCGCCGCCGAGCCCCTGACGTGCCCGCTCCTGAAGGGATCTCACGGTCGGTGTCACGGCCGCTCACCTGGTGCGCCCTGGGGTCGGTGGCCACGGTGGCCGTCCTGGTCTGGTACCTGGTCGCGGTGGCGAGGCTCGCGCTGGACTACGAGCGCGACCCGCTGGTGGTGACCGGCGGGTGGCTCGCGGTGCGGGTGATCGGCCTGCTCGCCGTGCTGGCCGGGGTGATCGCGCTGCGGGCCCTGGTGCCGCACGGCGATCGCGTCGTCCGCCCGGTGACCGGGGTGCTGCCGCGGTCGGCGGTCGCTCTCGCCGGGCTCGGGTGCGTGGGGCTCCTCGTGGCCGCGGCCTACTGGGGCGTGTTCCAGCTCGGCATCTAGGGCGTGCTCTGGGCACCGCCGAGCACCCGGATGTCACCAGATCGGGGAGATCGTCGACGATCGAAGGGTGAACTGGACCAGAGGTGCCCTCCGGTAGGGCACGATATGGGAGGTTTGTCGTCTCGAGCGGAAGGATGTGAGTGGTGCGCACATCCTGGGGCTCCGCGACCCATCGGGGCGCGGTCCGGGCGGTGAACGAGGACGCCGCCCTGACCTACCCGCCCTTGTTCATGGTCGCTGACGGCATGGGCGGCCACGACGCGGGGGACCTCGCCGCGCGGATCACCGTCGAGGAGTTCGCCCAGCTCACCGGCGTCCGGTCGGTGAGCGTGGACGAGATCCGCGCGGCCTTCGACCGCACCTCGACCAGGATCCGCACGGAGTTCACCCAGGGCCGGCGAGGCGGCACGACGGTGGCCGGTGTCGCGATCACCGAGCAGGGTGGCGCGCTGTTCTGGCTGGTCTTCAACATCGGGGACTCGAGGGTCTACCGCTGGTCGGCGGCGACCGGGCTGACGCAGGTCAGCGTCGACCACTCGGTGGTCCAGGACCTGGTGGACAAGGGCGTGCTGAGCCGCGAGGAGGCGGACCGCCACCCGGAGCGGCACGTGCTGACACGGGCGCTGGGGACCAACGGCCTCGCCACGGTCGACTACTGGATGCTCCCGGTGACCGGCGGCGACCGGATGCTGGTGTGCACCGACGGTCTCACCCGCGAGCTCGGCCGCGACGAGATCGCGGCCCTGCTCGACGACCGCCCAGAGCCCAAGACGGCGGCGGTCGACCTCGTGAACGAGGCCGTCCAGCGTGGCGCTCGGGACAACGTCACCGTCGTGGTGGTGGACATGCTTCTCACGGACGCTGAGCTCGATCAGCGGCACCCGACGGCGCGGCGCGCCGGCGGGACCAGCGCGACACCGGGTCGCGGCTGGGACGAGATGCTCGACGGGGCGACCGTGCCCCGTCGCGACCTAGTGGAGGAAAGATGACAACAGTCTCCAGCTACGTGCCCGGTGACTGGACCGCGGTGGTGAACGACGGGTTCGTCGCGCTGCTCGGCCCGGCCACCTCACCGGCCACGGCCGAGCGGCTGTGGTTCGGTTCTCAGGAGCGGATGAACTTCATCGACGGCCTGTCGCTGCTGGCCGCCGAAGGCTTCGGGGCGATGAAGCCGTTCGTGCTCTCGGTGCGCGGCGACGACGGGGTGACCCACGTCGCGGTCCGCGGCGACGTCGTCGTGGACGCTCAGCTCGACAACGACTCCGCCACGGTGACCATCGACGGGCACGGCGTGGCCACCTGGACCGAGCGCAGCCTCGGCGGCGTGTCGGCGATGATCATCCGCGTCCCGGGTGCGCTCGACGGCCCCGACCTGCCGCTGGTGGCCGGTGTGGTGCGGGCCGGGGGCCTGCGCTCGCCGCACGGGGCGAAGGTCGGCACCGAGGAGTCCGCCGACACCGAGGAGCCTGCGCCTGCGGCTGACACGCAGACCCGAGACGACCTGTCGGCCCAGACCGCCGCGAAGAACGACACGAAGATCGACACGAGGCAGGACGCCGCACCGACGGCTGCCGTGGTCGAGGACAACGAGACCATCCTCGTCTCGGTGGGAATCCCTGAGCTCCCCGAGCTCTTGGACTCTGGCGAGCTGGAGCTGATCGAGGTCCCCGAGCCGGTCCGTGTCGGCGCGGCGGGCGCGGACTCTCTCACGATCATGTCGTCCAACCTCCCCGACGTGCGCGGTGCGATGCCGACCTGGTCGGACGAGGACGGGGACGAGGGCGAGGGGCTCGAGCCGACCGCACAGCTGGTGCTGTCCACCGGGCTGGTCGTCTCGCTCGACCGTCCGGTGCTGCTCGGCCGGGCACCGCAGGCGGCCCGGGTGTCCAGCCGGGAGATGCCGCGTCTCGTCGCGGTCCCCAGCCCCCAGCAGGACATCAGCCGCACCCACGCCGAGGTGCGCATGGAGGGCGACGACGTCCTGGTCACCGACCTGGACTCGACCAACGGCGTCCACGTGCTGCGCCCAGGCGGCGGTGCGCGCAGGCTCCGTCCCGGCGAGCCCCGGGTCCTTGCTGACGACGAGACGGTCGATCTCGGTGACGGCGTGACGTTCGTGGTGGAGCGCATGAGGTGACCGGACGTCGTCGGCCGAGCACGCCCCCCTGGTTGTCCGGCTACACCTACAGCCGGCTGCTCGGGATGGGCGGGTTCGCCGACGTCTTCCTGTACCACCAGCAGCTGCCTGCCCGTGAGGTCGCCGTCAAGGTGCTGCTCGAGGCTCATCTCGACGACGCCACGCGCGAGCAGTTCGTCACCGAGGCGAACCTCATGGCCAGGCTGTCCCAGCACCCGGCCATCGTGACGGTGCACCACGCCGGTTTCGCCTCCGACGGGCGTCCGTACCTGGTGATGGAGCACTGCTCGCGCCCGGGGCTGGCCGAGCGGTACCGTGCCGAGCGGCTCAGCGTCGCCGAGTGCCTGCGCATCGGCATCAGGCTCGCCTCGGCGGTGCAGACCGCGCACGACGCGGGCGTCGTCCACCGCGACATCAAGCCGGCCAACGTGCTGACGACCGACTTCGGCTGGCCGGCCCTGACCGACTTCGGCATCGCCGCGGCGGTCGGGCTCTCCGAGGCGGCGGGCATGTCGATCCCGTGGGCGCCGCCGGAGCTTCTCGGCCTGGACCACGTGAGCGACGAGCGGTCTGACCTGTACTCGCTCGCTGCCACGGTGTACTCGATGCTCGCCGGGCGCTCGCCGTTCGAGGTGCCTGGGACCAGGAACTCGGCGAGAGAGCTGGTCGACAGGATCGAGCACATGGCGCTGCCGCCGATCGGCCGCTCGGACGTGCCTGCCGAGCTCGTCGAGATCCTCGCGCGGGCCATGTCGCGGAAGGTGGAGGACCGCCCGCCCTCCGCGATCGCGTTCGCCTGCTCCCTGCAGACGGTCGAGGCCGCGATGGGGCTGCCCATGACGGCGCTCGACCTGATCGTCTCGGAGAGCGACGTCGCGACGGGCGGCCCTCGGGAGGTGCCCGGGCTCGACGACACCACCCGGGACCGTCAGATCGTCGAGCCGGACACCGGCGAGACGCGAGCGGGCTCGGTGATCGACCGCAGGGCGGCCAAGGTCCGCTCCTCTGAGAGGTCTCGGAGGGGCACCGACCAAGGCGGGTCGGCCTCGCGGACCGGCGGGCGCCGGGCCGCCCGGGCGCTGGTCGCGGTCGCCAGCCTGGCGCTGGTCGCGGTGGTGGTCGCCACCGCCGTCGTGCTGGGACGTCCTGGCTCCGAGGCTCGGCCGACCCTGTCGCAGCACCCCGGTGCGCCGGCGACCGTCGAGGCCGTCGTGCCGACCCCGGCCGACCTCGTCGGGACCTGGGCCGGTGACGGCTCGGTCGCCTTCACCTGGACGAACCCCCTGCCCGCTGACGGCGACCGCTACCAGTGGGTGCGGCTCGCCCCTGGCTCGGGCTCGACCCAGCGGGCGGTGACCGACACGGCCTCGGTGGCCGTCGCGGCAGGACCGGGGGAGAGCCAGGTCTGCATCGAGGTCTCGATCCTGCGCGCCGACGGTCGGCTCTCGACCCGCCCGGCTGTGGGGTGCGTGCCATGAGAGCCGGCTGGACCCGCCGTCGGACGGGGTTCGCGGCGGCGATGACGGTACCGGTGCTGGTCGCCACGCTGGCCGTGGTGCACGAGGGGTTCCCGGTCTCGCGCCTGGCCCTGGACGACGGAGGGGTGTGGCTGACCTCCGGCACGGACCTGGCTCTCGGGCGTTTCAACGTCCCGGTCTCCGAGCTCGACGGCGGGCTGGGGACAGCCACCCCCGACTTCGACGTCCTCCAGGACGGTGACGACGTGCTGCTGGTCGAGGGCGCCGAGATCTCGGTGGTCGACCCGGCGACCGTCGCGACCACCGAGCGGGTGATGCTCGACGCGGGTGCCACCGTGGGCATGGCGGGTGGGACCGTGATGGTGCTCGACAGACGTGGCGACCTGTGGGTGCGCCCGGTGGACCGGGTCTCAGAGCTGAGCGCCGGGCCCGCGCCCGACGCCCGTCTCGGAGAGGGCGGTGCCGCGGTCGTCGCTCGCAGCGGGGCCGTGCTGACGGTGACCGGCGGCGGGCAGACCACGACCAGACCGACCCCGGGCTCCTCGCCGGTCTCGGGCGGCCAGGTCGCCGGCCTCGGCACGGTCGACCAGATCACCGCGGTCGGTGACGAGCCCGTCGTGCTGGACGGTGCGACGGTACGCACCCGGCGCGGGTCGACCGACATGCCAGGCACGGGGCTGATGCTCCAGCAGCCGGGGCCGGCCGACCGGCACGTCCTGGTGGCCAGCACCGACGCTCTGTACGAGGTCCCTCTCGACGGCGGTGACCCCGTGGTGCGCCCCACCGGGTCCACCGGTGCCCCCGCGGCTCCCGTGAGGGTCGGCGGGTGTGCCTACGGTGCCTGGGCCGCGCCGACCGGCAACTGGGTGCGGGTCTGCGGGAGCACCGTCGACCAGGTCGACCGAGAAGAGGTCAGCGCCGCTGATGACCTGCGGTTCCGCGTCAACCGCAACCAGGTGGTGCTCAACGACGTCGTGACCGGCCGGGTCTGGGTCGCCGACGACACCGCGGTGAGGAAGCCGGACTGGCAGCAGATCAAGCCCCAGCAGCAACCAGACCCCGACGCGGACTCTGGGGAGGAGCCCTCCGAGCAGCTGACGGCACAGTGCTCGGAAGAGGGCCGCCCGCCGGTCGCTCGTGACGACGAGTACGGGGTGCGCCCGGGACGTACGACGACGCTGCGGGTGCTCGCCAACGACACCACCTCAGACTGCGGGATCCTGGTCATCTCGTCGGTCGACGAGATCCCCGCCTCGTTCGGCTCGCTGCGGGTGGTCGACGCTGGCAGAGCGCTCGAGGTCGACGTCGCCGCCTCGGCCACCGGGTCCGTCACGTTCACCTACACGGTCACCGACCGTCCCGGGGTTCGCGCGCCGGCGACCGCGACGGTGCGCCTGGACGTGCGCGACCACTCGCTCAACGCCCCACCGGTCCAGGTGTCCGTCACCACCATGCAGGTCGGGCAGGGCGGGAGCCTGCGCGCCGACGTGCTCAGCGATTTTGTCGACCCCGACGGCGACCCCCTCGTGATGGTCGGGGCCTCCATGGACGGGGCCTACGGGTCGATCACGTACCGCCCCGACGGTGTCGTCACCGTGACCGCCACCGGGCAGGTCGGGTCCACGACGGCCACGGTCATGGTCTCCGACGGGATCGCCGAGCCGGTCGCCGGCGTCGTCGAGGTCGTCGTGCGGGAGGGAGGTGTCGCCCCGCAGGTGGACCCGGTCCATGCCGTCGGCCACGTCAACCGGCCACTGACGGTCTTCGTGCTCGACGCGGTGCGCAGCACGGGCGCCGAACCGGTACGCCTGGCGGGGGTCGGTGACGTGGCGGGGGCGACGGTCGTCCCGGACCTGGCCTCGGGCTCGTTCACGTTCGTCGCGACCAGCCCCGGGACCTACTACGTGAGCTTCACGGTGGTGTCCTCACCGAACCAGGCGGTCGGCTGGGCGCGCATCGACATCGCAGACCTCCCCACCGAGCTGGTGCCCCCGGTGACCATGGGCGACATCGCCTACCTGCCGGCGGGCGGGTCGGTGACGGTGGACCCGCTGGCCAACGACGAGGATCCGAACGGTCTGGTCCTGGTGCTCCAGTCGGTCACCGTGCCAGACGGCTCGGGCCTGCGGGTCGGGGTGGTCGAGCACCGGCTGGTGGTGATCTCCGCGGTGCGCACCCTGAGCGCGCCGACCCCGATCACCTACACGGTGTCCAACGGTGCGCTGTCGGCCACCGGGACGATCCTCGTCGTGCCGGTCCCGCCGTCGGCGAGCAACCAGCCGCCGGTGGTGCCCGACCGCGAGGTGACCGTGCGCACCGGTGGTGTGGTCACCGTCGACGTGCTGACCGGGGCGTACGACCCCGAGGGCGGTGCGCTCACCCTGGACCCCACGCTGCCTCAGGAGCTGCCCGCCACCCAGGGGCTGCTCTTCGTCTCCGGCGACGTGCTGCGCTATCAGGCACCGAGCACCCCGATGACCGTGACGGCGATGTTCTCGGTCAGCGACCCCGCCGGGGCGTCGACCGCCGCCCGGCTCACCGTCCACGTGCGGTCGACCGACGCCGGCTCGAAACCCCCGCCGACGCCCGAGGACCTGACCGCGCGGGTCTACGACGGCGAGACGGTGCGCATCAGCGTCCCGCTGACCGGGATCGACCCCGACGGCGACGGTGTCACGCTGCTCGGCCTGGGCGACACCAGCCCGACCAGGGGCGTGGTGACCAAGGTCGGTGCTGACTACCTGGAGTACCGGGCGCTCGCGGGGGAGTCCGGCACCGACACCTTCACCTACGCCGTCGAGGACTGGACGGGCCAGCGCGCGGTGGCCACGGTCAGGGTCGGCATCGTGCCTCGCCCCGCCGATGCCGCGAGCGTGCTCGCCCGCGACGACGAGGTGACGGTGCGCCCGGGGTTCACCGTCGAGGTGCCGGTGCTCGCCAACGACATCGACTCCGGTGGCGGCCGGCTGTCGCTCGACCCCGAGCTGGTGGTCTCCGGCGACCTCGGCACGGGTGCCGGGGCTGGCTCGGTCACCGTCGCCGGGTCGGTGGTCGTGGTCCGGGCCCCGCAGCGCGCCGGGGTCGTCCAGGTCCAGTACACCGCCCGCAACGACCGGGGTGGCCAGGGCAGCGCGGTGCTGACCGTGATCGTGACCGAGGACGCCCCGGTGCTGCCACCGGTGGCCGCCGACGTGGTGGTGCCCGCCACCGACACCATCGGGCGCACCAGGGTCGAGGTGGACGTGCTCGCGCTCGCCCGCAACCCCAGCGGTCCGCTGTCAGAGCTGGACGTGGTGATCCCCGCGTCGTCCGCCGCCACCGCCTCGGTGACCTCGACCCGCCAGGTGCTCATCACCCTCACCGACCGGACGCAGGTGATCGCCTACCAGCTGGTCAGCACCCGAGATCCCGACGCCAGCGCCTACGCCTTCATCACGGTCCCGGCGCTCGGGTTCTTCCCGCCGACGGTCCGCCCCAAGGCGCCGGCGCTGCGGGTCGGGTCGGGTCAGTCGATCGAGATCTCCCTCGACGCGCAGGTCCAGGTCGCCCCGGGTCGCAAGCCCTCGCTGGCCGACGTCGCGAGCCTGAGGGCCACCCGGGGCACCGCGACCGCCGTGGGCGCCGGCACCGTGCGGTTCACCGCCGAGGACGGCTACGCGGGGCAGGCGTCGGTCACGATGCTGGTCACCGACGCCACCGGCAGCACCGACGCCCAGGCGCGACAGGCCACGATCACGTTGCCGATCACCGTCTACGCCGCCGACGCCCACCCGCCCACGTTCACCCCGACGACCGTGACGGTCGGCCCTGGTGACGACCCGGTCACCGTCGACCTCACCGCGTTCATGAGGACCCCGGAGGGCACGACGCCCCGCGAGGGCGACTACACCGTCACCAGGTCCGGTGCTGTGCCGGTCGGGTTCACCGTCGCGCTGGAGGGCTCGCGGCTCACGGTGAGCGCCGCGGCGACCACCCCGAAGGGCACCTCCGGCTGGTTGGAGCTCGTGATCGGCTACGGGCAGACCGGCTCGATGCAGGTGAGCGTGCCGCTGAAGGTGGTCGCGAGCACCCGGCCGCTGGCCCGTGTCATGGACCGTCAGCTGGACGACGGCCAGGCTGGCAAGCCCCGGACGGTCGACGTGCTGGCAGACGCCTTCGACCCGTTCGCCGCTGTCGGCGGCTCGTTGACCGTGGTGGGTGCGGTGGTGGAGACCCCTGGCGCCGGCACCGTGTCCTTCGGGGCGGGGTCGGTCACCCTGCACCCCGGCGACGACTTCATCGGAGACATGGTCGTCCGTTTCGGCGTGCGAGACATGACCGGTGACGTCGATCGTCAGGTCGAGGGTCGGGTCGTCCTGCGGGTCGCGGCCCTCCCGGCCGCCCCGGCGGCGCCGCGCGTGGTGGAGACGCGCGACCAGGCCGTGGTGCTCGCCTGGACCGCCCCTGACGCCCGAGGCGCCGCGATCACCGGCTACCGGGTGACGGCGAGCCCCGGCGGGGCGACCTTCGCCTGCCCGGTGACCACGTGCCTGGTGTCCGGGCTGAGCAACGGGACGTCGTACACGTTCACCGTCGCCGCGCAGAACGCTGTCGGGTGGTCGCCGGAGAGCCCGCCCTCGTCGCCGGTGAACCTCGACACGGTGCCCGAGGCGCCCGCGGCGCCGTCGGTGACCGGAGCCGACGGTGCGGTCGAGGCCAGGTGGGACGTCCCGCCGAGCCGGGGCTCGGCGGTCGTGTCCTACGAGGTCCAGATCTCCCCGGCCCCTGATCGTCCGTCCGACCCGTCCGTCGTGCGCGCCACCACCACGTCCGCGCGGTTCTCCGGGCTGACCAACGGGCGGTCGTACACCGTGCGGGTCCGGGCGTACAACGCGTCGCCCGAGCCCGGCCCGTGGAGCGCGTGGTCGCAGCCGGTGATCCCCTCCGGGGCACCTGACGCCCCCCAGGCGTTCACCGCGAGCCGCGTGGACACCCCGGCCGGGCGCCAGATCGAGCTGACCTGGCGGGCCCCGGCGAACAACGGCTCCCCGCTGGGCGCCTACGTCCTGGAGATCAGCGGAGCGGGCACGAGCCGCACCGTGGCCCCGGCAGCGGACGCCACCCGGTACGTGATGACCGACGCGGTCAACGGTGTGTCGTACACCTTCCGGCTCCAGGCGACCAACGCCGCCGGCACCTCGCCTCCCGCGACCACCTCGGCCTCGGCCTTCGGGGCGCCTGGCAAGCCGACCATCACCTCGTTCGTCGGTGCTTCAGGGGGCGCGCACGGTGCTGGCACGGCCACGGTGACGTGGGCGGCAGGGGCCGACAACGGGGCGCCGGTGACCTCCTACCGGGTGTCGGTCGACGGCGGGCCCTCGGTGGACGCGGGCGGCGGGACGTCGTTCACCGTCGGCTCGCTGCGCGGGGGACAGGCCGTCTCGGTGCGGGTCCAGGCGTGCAACGTCGCCGGGTGCGGGGACTGGTCGGACGCGCGCAACGCCTCGCCGGTGCCTCAGACGGCGCCGAGCGCGGTGACGGGTCTGGGGGTGCAGGTCAGCACCGACGCCCAGGGGCAGCCCACGCGGGCGACCGCCAGCTGGTCCGCACCGGACTGGGGAGGGGTGTCCGCCGGCCGCCACCACGTGGTGAGCTGGGCCGTCGACGGCGTCGTGGTCGTCACCACGACGAGCACGGGCACCAGCGCCTCGCTCACCCAGGACCTGCCGGTGCTGGGCGCGGGCAGACCCTCGGCCACCGTCTCCGTCACGGTCACGCCCGCCACGGGGGTCGGTTCTGGCCCCGCTGCCACGGCCAGCCAGGTCGTGAGCTGGGCTCAGCAGCAGATCGCCGACGTGACGGGTCTGGTGGTCGTCCCCGGAGGCGGTCAGACCCTCCGCTGGGACCAGGTCCCGGGAGCCGTGGCCTACGAGTGGAGAGCTCTCCTGGACGGCGCGGTGATCTTCACGGGACGCACCGACCAGCTCACCGCGACGATCGGGTTCCAGACGCCTCCTCGTTCCGTCCTGCTCTTCCAGGTCCGCGCCGTGGCGGCGGACGGGAGCGCCTCAGCCAGCTGGACGAGCGTCCAGGTCAACCCCTAAGGAGCAGCTGTGACCCCGGAGCAGAGTCAGTGGTTCGCGGAGACGTTCGACGCGCTGGTCGCGAACGTGGGCCAGGTGCTGCTGGGCAAGGAGCACGCGATACGCCTGGTGCTCACCGCGATGCTGGCCGAGGGCCACGTGCTGCTCGAGGACGCCCCCGGCACCGGCAAGACCTCGCTGGCCAAGGCCCTGGCCGCGACGGTGCAGGGCAGCCACCAGCGGATCCAGTTCACCCCGGACCTGCTGCCCTCGGACGTCACCGGGGTGACGATCTACGACCAGTCCAGCCAGCGCTTCCAGTTCCACCCCGGGCCCGTGTTCGCCTCGGTGGTGCTGGCCGACGAGATCAACCGTGCCTCGCCCAAGACGCAGGCCGCGCTGCTGGAGGTGATGGAGGAGGGCAACGTCACCGTCGACGGTGTGAGCCACCCGGTGGGGCGGCCGTTCATGGTGATCGCGACGCAGAACCCGATCGAGCAGGCGGGCACCTACCGGCTGCCCGAGGCCCAGCTCGACCGGTTCTTGATCAAGACCTCGCTGGGCTACCCAGACCGGGCGGCGGCGCTGGAGATCCTCGCCGGTGCCCGGGACCGGACCGTCGGCGTGCGGCCGAAGATCGGCACCGAGCAGGTCGGGACGATGGCCGACATGGCGGCGGAGGTCTTCGTCGACGAGAGCGTGCTGGACTACGTCGCCCGGATCACCGAGGTGACGCGTGACGACCCGCAGACTGCGCTGGGAGCGTCGGTGCGCGGTGGGATGGCGCTGGTGCGCTGCGCCAAGGTCTGGGCGGCGTCGCACAGGCGGGCGTACGTCGTGCCGGACGACATCAAGGCGCTCGCGCGGCCCGTCCTGGCGCACCGGCTGATCGTGGAGGCGGAGGCCGACTTCGCCGGGGTCACCGCGGCGCAGGTCCTGGACCGGGTGCTCGGCCAGGTCGAACCTCCGGTGGGCGGGGACTGACGTGCGGGTCAAGGTCTCCCCGCTGGCTCCGGGAGCCGGGGCCGTCGGTCTCGTCGCCGTGCTCGGCGGGTGGTGGGCCGGCTGGGCCGAGATGGCCGCGATCGGTCTCGGGTGCCTCCTGCTGCTCGTGGCCGGTCTGGTGATGTCCGCCACCCGGGCCCGCTACCGCGTCACGCTCGAGATGCCCGAGGAGAGGGTGTCGGTCGGCCAGCGGGTCGTCGCGCGGCTCGAGGTGGTGACGACCCGCCGCTCTCTGGCGTCCCGGGCCGAGCTGCCGGTGGGAGGGCGGACCGTCACGGTCTGGCTGCCGTCCCTGAGGCCGCACGCCCGCCACACCGAGCTGTTCGCGGTGCCGACCGACCACCGTGGCGTCGTCACCGTGGGGCCGGTGCGGGTCCGTCGAGGCGACCCCTTCGGGCTGGTCAGCAGCGACCGGAGCTTTGCCCAGGCCCTAGAGCTGCTGGTGCACCCTCGGGTGGTGGCCCTGGCCTCCGCGCGGCCCGGGCTGCTGCGCGACCTGGAGGGGCAGGCCACCCGTGACCTGTCGAGCTCTGACCTGTCCTTCCACGCCCTGCGCGAGTACGTCCCGGGTGACGACAGACGGATGATCCACTGGCGCACCTCCGCGCGCACCGGGACGCTCATGGTCCGCCAGGTCGAGGACACCCGGCGCACGCGCACCACGGTCGCGCTCGCCACGGGCACCGACGACTACGCGGACGCGGACGAGCTCGAGCTGGCCGTCTCCGTGGCGGCCTCGCTCGCGTTGCACGTGCTGCGCGACGAGCGTGAGCTCACCTTCTTGGCCGGTCCTAGGCGCCTGGGTGCGCTCACCCCGTCGAGCCTGCTGGACGAGTGCGCGCGGCTGCTGCTGGACCCCTCCGGGACGTCGACCGCGGACCTGCCTCACCGGGTCGCCGCCGAGCCCGCGACCTCTTCGGTGGCCTTCCTCGTCGGGGGCTCGACCGTCTCCGCGGACGTCCGGCGCGCCACGGCCAGGCACGTGCCGGCAGGGTTGCGCGTGGTCGCCGTGTCGTGCGCCGAGGGTGCCTCGATGGAGGTGCGTCAGGACGGCCCTACCAGCCTGACCACGCTCGGGGCGTTGGACGACCTGCCGCGGCTGCTGCACCGGGTGGTCGCATGAGAGACCGACCCTGGTGGCAGGCCGCGCTCGACGTCGTGGTCCTGGTGGGTGCCCTGGCGCTGGCGACCAGCGCGATCCTGCCGGCGTTCGGGGGCACCTCGGCGGTGCCCGCCCTGACGGCCGGGCTCGTCTCGGGGGCGGGGCTGGCGGTCGTCGCCGCGTGGGGTCGCTGGTCGGCGTGGGTGGTCACGGCCGCGACCGTGGTCGTGGTCGTGCTGCTCGGGGTGCCGCTGATCGGCGCGTCGACGGTGCTCGGGGTGCTGCCCACCCCCGGCGCCGTGGGTCAGGTGGCCGTCGCCTCGGTCACCACCTGGAAGGACGTGCTGACCCTCGACCCGCCGCTGGGCGCGACCGGAGACGTGATGCTGGCGCCGTTCCTGCTGGCGCTCGTCGGTGCGCTCGTCGCCCTGAGCCTGGCGCTGCGGGCGGCGCGGCCGGCCGTGGCCGTCTCGGCGGGGGGCGTGGTCGTGCTGGTCGCGGTCGTGGCGGCGCTGCTGGGCACCGCGACCACCCCCGTCCCTCCGCAGGTGGTCGGGGCGGTCGTGATGGCCGTGCTGATCGTGTGGGCGGCGCTCAGGACCGGCTCGGGGCCGCGCCGCCGCCCGTTCTCCGCCGGTGCGCTGCTCGCTGTCGCGGTGGTCGTGTCGTTGGGGTTGGCTCCCGTGGTGGTCGTCGACCAGCCGCGCTTCGTCCTGCGTGACCACCTGGTGCCCCCGTTCGACCCGAGCGAGCAGCCCAGCCCGCTGGCCGCCTTCCGGGCCTACGTCAAGGCTGACGATCAGGTGCTGTTCACGGTGAGCGGCCTGCCGGACGGCGCTCGTGTGCGCCTGGCCGTGCTGGACCGCTACGACGGGACGGTCTGGAACGTCGCCGGCGACCGGGCTGCCCAGGGCAGCGGGGAGTATCGCCGGGTCGGCAGCACGATCGTGACCCATGACGACGGGGTCGAGGCTGAGGTGACGATCGAGATCGTGGGACTGACCGGGGTGTGGCTGCCGACGGTCGGCTCGGCGCTCTCGTTCGACGCGGGGACGGCGACCCGAGACGTGCGGTACAACGACGCCACCGGGACCGCGGTGCTCACCACAGGGGTCGCTCAGGGCCTGACCTACACGCAGCAGGTGGTGGTGCCCAACCTCGGCCTGCGCCCCGCCGATCTCGGCGCCGTCGGCTCGGCCGACGTGGTGCTGCCTGACGACACCGGTGTCCCGGGCTCGGTGGTGCGTCAGGCCGAGGCGGTCGCGCGCAGCGCCGGCGGTGCTGTCGAGCAGGCCCAGTCCTTGGCGTCGTGGCTGTCGGAGACCGGGTACTTCAGCCACGGGCTGGAGGGTGACGCTCCCTCGTTGGCCGGGCACGGGGCGGCCCGGATGAGTCGCCTGGTCGACGCCCCGCCGATGGTCGGTGACGGCGAGCAGTACGCCTCGGCGCTCGCTCTCATGGCCCGGTCGATGAACCTCAGGTCTCGGGTGGTGCTGGGCTTCGTGCCCGGTGCCGGAGACGCGGAGACCGCGGCCGCCGCGAGCCCGGAGGTCACCGACGGGGTGGTCGCGGTGCGCGGCAAGGACGTGCAGGCGTGGGTCGAGATCGCCTTCGCCGGGGTGGGCTGGGTGGCCTTCGACGCCACGCCGCCGACGTCGCGCCTGGTGCCCGAGCAGCAGCAGGACGAGTCGACGAGCGCCGCGCCGCAGGTGGTCCAGCCACCCGTGCAGCCTCCGGCGCCGCAGACGGAGCCTGAGGAAGACGTGCGCCAGCCGACGACCGACGGCCCGCGCGAGGAGGACCGGTGGCCGGCATGGCTGCCCGTGGCGATCTGGACGGCCTCGGGGCTCGGGGCCCTCCTGCTCCTGGCCTCGCCCGCGCTCGCGGTGCTGGCCGTCAAGGCCCGTCGCCGTCGCCGTCGCCGCCGGGCCTCGGTGCCGACGGCCGCGCTCACGGGCGGGTGGCAGGAGCTCGTGGACGTCGCCTCCGACCTGCGGAGGGCGCCGTCGGCGGTGGACACGCGTCGAGAGTCGGCCAGGGTGGTCGCTACCGTCGTCGCTGACCCGGCGCTGCCCGACCGCCTGGACGACCTGGCCGTGCGGGCGGACCGGGCGGCGTTCGCGGCGTCGGGCCCGACGCCGGTGCAGGTAGATGAGTACTGGACCGAGGTCGATGACACGGTCCGACGGATGTGGCAGGCCGTGCCGTGGCGATCCAGGATCCGGGGCCGGGTGTCCACCCGGTCGCTGCGTCGTCGTGGTGCCGCGCCTGTCGCGGTCGGAAGGAGAGACAGTTGAGCAGGATCGGTGTTCCCGCCTCGATCGGGCGGCGGACGGTGGCTCTGGTCTGGGACCTGGTGCTGGTCTTGGTCCCGGTGCTGCTGGTCGGTCTGGCCGCGCCACCCGACGGTGTCGTCGGTGGGCTCCTGGTGGTCACGCTCGTGCTGGGGGTGACGCTGCTGCAGCTGTACCTCCAGGCCCGGTATGGCTGGACCGTGGGCAAGTACCTGGTCGACCTGCGTCTGGTCGACCGGCAGACCGGTGAGCCGATCGCGCTGGGACGCCTGGTGCCGCTGGGCGTCGACCACGAGGTCGTCCACCTCGCTGCACCCGTGCCTGAGCGGGAGGACGAGGGCTCGCTCAGCGACCTGGCCGCGCCGACCATGGCGATGAGCATCGTGCCGCCGAGCGCCGTCCTGCCGAGCGCCGTGTCGGCAGGTGTGGTGCTGCCGAGCGCCGAGCCGGCCGGTGCGGGACCGATGAGCGGCGTGACGTCCGACACGCCGTCCCCCGTGCTGAGCTCTGGCCTGGCCCCTGAGCTGGAGCGCACCAGGAAGGCCCCTCCGCGTGCCGATGCGGACTGGGACGACCACGAGGGACTCTCGCCGATGAGCGCGGAGCTGGAGCTGTCTGACGGTTCCGCGTACGAGGTCGCGGGGGTGGTGCTCGTCGGGCGCAACCCGACGGCCGGCACCGGGGAGACGGCCCTGCGTCTGTCAGAGCCTCAGCGCTCCGTCTCGCGCACCCACCTGCGGATGACGGTCGGGCCGGTCGCGGTCTGGGTCGAGGACGCCGGGTCCACGAACGGGTCGACGGTGCACCTGCCGGACGGTTCGCGGGAGGAGTGCGCGTACGGACAGCCGGTGCAGGTCCCTGTCGGTTCGGTGATCAGGATCGGCGACGCCTGGGTGCGGTTGTGCTCGGTGAGCGGCGAGCCCGCGTTCCCGGAACGCACGATCAGGCGGTAGTCTGCTTCTCGTGCTGGTGCGGCTGCTCCTTGGTTGCCGCGACGAGGCCCTCTGACTGAGGCCGGACCCTCGTCGCGGAGGCCTGACGCGCCCGGCCCTTCCCATCGTGAACGAGGACCAGACCTGATGAACCAGCACTCTTCTGCCTACCCGAGCACCCAGACCCCCTCGGGCATGCCGGTGCACAAGTACCGCTCCTTCCACGAGCAGATCACCGTCGACCTGCCTGACCGCACCTGGCCGGACCGCCGCATCACCACCGCGCCCCGGTGGTGCGCGGTCGACCTGCGCGACGGCAACCAGGCCCTGATCGAGCCGATGGACTCCGCCCGCAAGCTCGAGCTGTTCGAGCTGTTGGTCTCGATGGGCTACAAGGAGATCGAGGTCGGCTTCCCGGCGGCCTCCCAGACGGACTTCGACTTCGTCCGCACGCTCATCGACGAGGGCCGCATCCCCGACGACGTGGTGATCCAGGTGCTGACCCAGGCCCGGGAGCACCTGATCGAGCGCACCTACGAGGCGATCTCGGGTGCCAAGCGTGCGATCGTCCACTTCTACAACTCCACGTCGACGCTCCAGCGTGCGGTGGTCTTCCGCGCCGACGAGGACCAGGTGGTCGACATCGCCGTGTCGGGCGCGCGCTTCTGCAAGAAGTTCGAGGAGCTGGTCCCTGACACCGAGGTGACCTACGAGTACAGCCCGGAGTCGTTCACCGGCACCGAGCTGGAGTACGCGGTCCGGGTGTGCAACGCGGTGATGGACGTGATCGAGCCGACGCCCGAGCGGCCGATGATCATCAACCTGCCCGCGACGGTCGAGATGGCCATGCCGAACGTCTACGCCGACTCGGTCGAGTGGATGAGCCGGAACCTGCGCTACCGCGACTCGGTGGTGCTGTCGTTGCACCCGCACAACGACCGTGGCACCGCGGTGGCCGCCGCCGAGATGGGCTACCTGGCCGGGGCAGACCGGATCGAGGGGTGCCTGTTCGGCAACGGCGAGCGGACCGGCAACGTCGACCTGGTGACCCTCGGCCTGAACATGTTCAGCCAGGGCGTCGACCCGCAGATCGACTTCTCCGACCTGCCGCACGTGCGCTCGGTCGTGGAGCGCTGCAACCAGCTGCCCGTCGCCGAGCGCCACCCCTACGGCGGTGACCTGGTGTTCACCGCGTTCTCCGGCTCGCACCAGGACGCGATCAAGAAGGGCCTGGAGGCGATGGAGGCGAGGTCGACGGCGACCGGGGTCTCGATCGACGAGATGGTCTGGGCGGTGCCCTACCTGACGGTCGACCCGCGCGACATCGGCCGCACCTACGACGCGATCATCCGCGTGAACTCCCAGTCCGGCAAGGGCGGGGTCTCCTACCTGATGAAGACCGAGAAGAACCTCGACCTGCCGCGCCGTCTGCAGATCGAGTTCTCCCAGGCCGTGCAGCGGCACACCGACGCGCTGGGCACCGAGGTGACCGCCGACGACCTGTGGCGGATCTTCGTGGACGAGTACCTGCCGCTGGACGGTGCGGACTCCGCCCCGACCGGCCAGGTCGGTGCGCTCCAGGCGTGGGGCAGGTTCCAGCTGCGGGGCACCAAGGCCAAGAGCAAGCACGGCGACGCGGACACCCTGCGGGCCGACCTGCTCGACGACGGCGTCCCGGTCACCGTCCGGGGCACCGGCAACGGGCCGGTCGCGGCGTTCGTCGACGCCCTGGCTGGCGTCGGCGTGGACGTCGCGGTGCTCGACTACGCCGAGCACGCGCTCTCGTCCGGCGGCGACGCGACGGCCGCGGCCTACGTGGAGTGCGCGATCGGCGGCGACGTGCTGTGGGGGGTGGGTATCGACCCGTCGATCACCACGGCGTCGCTCAAGGCCGTCGTCTCGGCGGTCAACCGCTCCCTGCGCTGAGACCGGAGCGGGCTGAGACCGGAGCAGGAGGACGCGGCGGTGGTGGTCTACCGGGACGCGGCGGTGGTGCTGCGCACCCACCCGCTGGGTGAGGCAGACCGGATCGTCACGCTGCTCACCCGGGAGCACGGCAAGGTGCGTGCTGTCGCCAAGGGCGTGCGTCGGACCGGTTCGCGGTTCGGCGCACGCCTGGAGCCGTTCATGGCGGTAGACGTCCAGCTGGCGACCGGGCGCACGTTCGACGTGGTCGCCCAGGTCGAGCTCACCGGGGCCTACGGCCGGGCGATCTGCGCCGACTACGAGCTGTTCACCGTCGGGCAGGTGATGCTCGAGACGGCCGACCGTCTGGTCGCCGCCGAGCACGAGCCGGCCCTGCCGCACTTCCGGCTGCTGCTGGGTGCGGTGCACGCCCTGTCCGTCCGCGCCCACCCGCCGGGCCTGCTGCTGGACTCCTTCTTGCTGCGGGCGCTCGCGGTGGCCGGGTGGGCGCCGAGCTTCACCGACTGCGCCCGGTGCGGCTCCGCGGGCCCGCACCGGGCCTTCAGCGTGCCGGGGGGCGGGGCGGTCTGCGCGGTGTGCCGCCCGCCAGGGTCGCCCTCGCCCGCACCGGAGACGTTCGTGCTTCTCGCGGGCCTGCTGTCGGGCGACTGGGAGGCGGTCGAGGCGTCGCAGGCTCGTCACCGCACCGAGGCCCGAGGGTTGGTCGCGGCCTACAGCCAGTACCACGTGGAGCAGCGGCTGCGCTCCCTGCCGATGGTGGAGCGCGTCTGACATGGCCCGGTCGAACCCGAAGAAGAGCCCTGGCTCGGAGAAGAGCCCCGTGGCCCCGCCGCCGCACCCGTCCGGTGCCCGCCCGCCCGCGCTGCCGCCCGCGCTCGTGCCCCGGCACGTCGCGATGGTGATGGACGGCAACGGGCGCTGGGCCAACGCCCAGGGCCTGCCGCGCACCGAGGGGCACGTCGCGGGGGAGGCGACCCTGATCGAGATGGTCGCCGGCGCCATCGAGATCGGGGTGACCCACGTCTCGGCCTACGCCTTCTCGACCGAGAACTGGCTGCGCTCGCCCGAGGAGGTCCGTTTCCTCATGGGCTTTTCCCGCGATGTGCTGCGGCGTCGGCGCGACCTGCTCGACTCCTGGGGGGTGCGGGTGCGCTGGGCCGGGCGTCGCCCACGGTTGTGGCGCTCGGTGATCGCCGAGCTCGAGGAGGCCGAGCGGCGTACCGTTCACAACACGGTGTGCACCCTGACGATGTGCGTGAACTACGGAGGCCGGGCGGAGATCGCCGACGCGGCCAGGGCTGTAGCCCAGCTGGCCGCGGAGGGTCGCCTGGACCCGTCCCGGATCACCGAGCGGACCCTGGCCCGCTACCTGGACGAGCCAGACCTGCCTGACGTCGACCTGTTCTTGCGCACCGGCGGCGAGCAGCGGATCTCGAACTTCCTGATCTGGCAGTCCGCCTATGCCGAGCTGGTGTTTCTCGACGAGCCGTGGCCCGCGGTCGACCGCCGCCACCTGTGGGACGCCATCGAGACCTACGCCCGCCGCGACCGCCGCTATGGCACCGCCGTGGACCGTCCCGAGTCCGTAGAATGACAGCTCACCCTCCAGGGGAGCCGACATGCTGGTGCTGCTCTACGTCCTGACCGCCACGTTCTTGCTTCTGCACGAGATCGAGTCGGCCTACGTGAAGGAGTGGGAGATCCTGCGGCTCCCGGGGAAGATCACCGGGTTCCTGCTCATGCACGTCCCGATCCTCGTCGGGCTGTTCTACGGCCTCTACGCCGTCGCCGCGCTCCCTCAGGCGAGGACGGCGGTCGCGGTGGCCGTCGGCGCGGCCGGGTTCCTGCCGTGGCTGGTGCACAAGGTCTTCGTGAGGCGGAAGGGCTGCTTCGAGACCGCGATGTCCAACGTCATCGTCTACGGCAGCGCGATCTGCGGGCTCGGCCTGGTCGTCGTGGCGCTGGTCTGACCAGGGTGTGCCCAGGAGGGTCGCGCGACCTGCCGTCTCGCTGGACGGGCTGGCGGGCGCGGCGCCGGTAGGCTGGCCCGGCTCGTCCGCGACCGCCAGCCGTGGACCCAAGACCAGGAGTGGAACGCCCGTGGCCTCTCGTCTCGACAACGTCATCGCTCTCGCCAAGCGGCGGGGCTTCGTCTACCCGTCCGGCGAGATCTACGGGGGCACCCGGTCCGCGTGGGACTACGGCCCGCTGGGCACCGAGCTCAAGGAGGCCATCAAGCGGCAGTGGTGGAGGGCGATGGTCACCTCCCGCGACGACGTCGTGGGGCTGGACTCCTCGGTGATCCTGCCCCGGCAGGTCTGGGTGGCCTCCGGGCACGTGGGGGTGTTCAGCGACCCGCTCACCGAGTGCCTGAGCTGCCACAAGCGGTTCCGTGAGGACCAGCTGATCGAGGAGTTCACCGAGCGCAAGGGTCGCGAGCCCGAGGGGGGCCTGGCCTCGGTGCCGTGCCCGGCCTGCGGCACGCGGGGTCAGTGGACCGAGCCGCGCGACTTCAACATGATGCTCAAGACCTACCTCGGCCCGGTCGAGGACGAGTCGGGTCTGCACTACCTGCGCCCGGAGACCGCGCAGGGCATCTTCGTCAACTTCGCCAACGTGCAGAAGTCGGCCCGCATGAAGGTGCCGTTCGGCATCGGCCAGGTCGGCAAGTCGTTCCGCAACGAGATCACCCCGGGCAACTTCATCTTCCGCACCCGGGAGTTCGAGCAGATGGAGATCGAGTTCTTCGTCGCTCCGGGTACTGACGAAGAGTGGCACCAGCGCTGGATCGACGTCCGCACCCAGTGGTACGTCGACCTCGGCATCCCACGGGACGACCTGCGCCACTACGAGCACCCGCAGGAGAAGCTCTCCCACTACTCCAAGCGGACGGTGGACATCGAGTACCGCTTCGGGTTCACCGGCAGCGAGTGGGGAGAGCTGGAAGGCATCGCCAACCGCACCGACTTCGACCTCGGCACGCACACCGAGCACTCCGGACAAGACCTGAGCTACCGCGATCCCATCACGGGCGAGAAGTACACGCCGTATGTGATCGAACCGTCCGCCGGGCTGACCCGTTCGTTGATGGCGTTCCTCGTCGCCGCGTACGAGGAGCAGGAGGTCCCCACCGCCAAGGGCGGCACCGAGGTCCGCACCGTGCTGCGGCTGGACCCTCGCCTGGCCCCGGTCAAGGCGGCCGTGCTGCCGCTGAGCAAGCACGAGGACCTGGTGCCGAAGGCGCGGGACCTGGCCGCCGAGCTGCGGCAGGTCTGGAACGTCGACTACGACGAGACGCAGTCCATCGGCCGTCGCTACCGTCGTCAGGACGAGATCGGCACGCCGTTCTGCGTGACCGTCGACTTCGACACGCTCGAGGACCAGGCCGTGACGATCCGCCACCGCGACGAGATGACCCAGGAGCGTGTCGCGCTGGACCAGGTGAGGGGCTATCTGGCGCAGCACCTGGCGGGCGCTTGAGCCTCTCGACCGACCGGCCTGAGGATGCCTCGGCGGTGACGGCCGAGGTCTCGCGGACAGAGGCGGAGACCTCGCCGGTGCTGCCGCCGCTGCGCCTCGGCCCGGTCGAGATCGACACCCCCGTGATCTTGGCCCCGATGGCCGGGGTGACCAACGCGGCGTTCCGCCAGCTGTGCGAGGAGCAGGGCGCGGGGCTGTGCGTGGCGGAGATGGTGACGAGCCGTGCCCTGGTCGAGCGCAACCCCGAGGCGCTGCGCATCATCGCTCCGGCCCCGGGCGAGAAGATCCGTTCGGTGCAGGTCTACGGTGTGGACCCGGCGACGGTCGCGGCTGCGGTGCGGTTGCTGGTGGACGAGGACCGCGTCGACCACGTCGACCTGAACTTCGGCTGCCCGGTGCCCAAGGTGACGCGCCGGGGCGGGGGAGCGGTGCTGCCGTGGAAGAGCAGCCTGTTCGCCAGGATCGTCACCGCGGCCGTCGAGGCGGCCAGGCCGGCTGGTGTGCCGGTCACGGTGAAGATGCGCACCGGCATCGACGACGACCACCTCACCTATCTGGAGGCGGGCCTGACCGCCCAGGACGCGGGGGTGGCCGCCGTCGCGCTGCACGGGCGCACCGCCGCGCAGCACTACTCCGGCACCGCCGACTGGGACGCCATCGCCGCCCTCAAGCAGGCGGTCACCGACGTCCCGGTGCTCGGCAACGGCGACATCTGGTCGGCCGACGACGCGTTGGCGATGGTCGCCCGCACCGGTTGCGACGGCGTGGTGATCGGCCGGGGCTGCCAGGGCCGCCCCTGGCTCTTCGCCGACCTGGCGGCGGCGTTCGCCGGGCGCCCCGAGCGCGTGCGCCCCGGGCTGCGCGAGGTCGCCGCGATGATCCGACGGCACGCCGAGCTCATGGTCCAGGCGTTCCCCTCGGAGGACAAGGCGCTGCGCGACCTGCGCAAGCACATGGCCTGGTACCTCAAGGGCTACGTCGTCGGCGGCGAGATGCGCGCGAGCCTGTCCCAGGTGTCGACCCTGGCCGAGCTGGACGACCTGCTCGCCGCCTTGGACCTCGAGCAGCCCTACCCGGGCGCGGGTGCTGAGGGGCCCCGTGGACGTGCCGGCTCACCCAAGCGCCCCGCCCTCCCCGAAGGATGGCTCGATTCCCGCGAGCTCTCCGAGACCTTCGAGGCCCAGCTGCGCGAGGCCGAGCTGTCCGTCTCAGGAGGTTGACGGCCCTGTCAGTCGATGGGCGGGTTGTTCGATGATGGGCAGTAGACGGGGTATCGGCTGGCCTCTAGGTGTTTCGACAGCTCGGGCACAGGCCGGTGAGCAGTCCATCGGGTTCGGTCAGGGGGCCGGTGCAGCGTACGCACGAATGGCCGCGGAACTGCACGGCTGGTGGCTGGTGGTCATCGGCGGTGCGGGCCGGGCCGAAGGCGTCACGGTAGCGCTCGAACAGGGCAGGCAGCTGGACGGCGATCTCTTGCTCGTGGATGGCCAGGGGGTTGCGAGGTTCGCGTGCTCGGCGTGCTCCGACGTTGGTCAGGATGCTGCGATAGGTGGCGAGCGAGAGGTGATGGGCGGCGAACAGTCCGGGGTGGACCGCGCTGATACCCAGCCGGGTCAGGTCGTCGTCGCCGAAGTCGCGCACGTTGGCGGTGAGAAGGAAGGTGGCGTCGCAGGCTGCTGCTGCGGTGAGCACGGGCCGGTCTTTGGTGTCGGTGTCGGTCAGTTCGAGGGGTGCCTTCGGATCTGGCACCAGCCGCCAGCCCCACCGGGCGCGTAGCGTCGAGACAGGCACCTGCTGGGGTCGCTGGTGACGTTCTGCCTCGTGCTCGACATGCTTGGAGTACACCAGTGTGTACCCGCCGTGGGCGGCCCCGAGGTAGAGGATGGTCCGGGGGACGGGTGAGACCAGGACGTTGGCGTCGACGAACGCCAGGGACATCAGAAGTCCTGGGCGAGGTCGGTGGTCATCTGGTCGATGTAGACGGCGCGGAACCGTTCGACCTCGGCGACGGCGATGCGATGCCGAGTACCGCGTCGGGTGCTGGCGATCTGCCCGGCAGTGATCTTGTTCATCACGAACGTCCGAGAGACCCCCAGCGCCTCGGCGGCCTCGGCAGGCGTCAAGAACGGTTCGGTGAAGATGATCTGGACGCGCTGGCCAGCGGCTTCGCGCTCGCGAACGATCCGCACGAGCTCTTCGTCGCTCAGCCCAGGGCTCACAGTCAGGGCATTCATGGCTTCATCATACACTAGTGTCTGAAACTGACACAACTGACACCATGTCGACGTCATCCGCCTCGCGTCCTCTCGGTACGTCGTCGGCGGCGAGATGCGCGCGAGCTCTCCGAGACCTTCGAGGCCCAGCTGCGCGAGGCCGAGCTCTCGGTCTCGGGCGGATCGTGCCAGTCTGGTCGTCAGTAGTGGTAGCGGGCTTGCAAGATCACGAGGTCGTCCTCGATCACCAGGTAGACCAGGCGGTGCTCGTCGGTGATGCGACGTGACCAGGAGCCCGGGGCACCGTACTTGAGCTGTTCGGGCTTGCCGATGCCGCCGAAAGGATCACGCAAGCATGCGTCGACCAGCGTGTTGATCCGCTTGAGCACCGTACGGTCGGCGGTCTGCCAGTGGACGTAGTCCTGCCACGCAGCCTCGTCCCAGACCAGCCTCACGCGTCCTCGTCGAGGGCGTGCTCGTCGAAACGTCCTGCACGGGCACGCTCGTAGGCGTCCAAGAGCCGACGAGCGTTGGCGGGAGAGCGGAACAGGTACGCGGTCTCCTGCCAGGCCGCGTACTCGTCCGCTGGCATCAGCACAGCGCTGCCCCGGCGAGACACGATCTCGACCGCGACCCGGTCGTCGTTGACACGCTCGATCAGCGGGAACAGCGTCTTGCGTGCCTCGCTCGCTGTGATCGACACATCCCACCTCCGTAGTTGTACCAAATGATGGTACCACTGAGGCGCCTCTCGGGCGAGAGCACCGCGGACCGGTAGGGGTGAGCCGGGCCTGCTGGCGGCGTTCTGCCTCGTGCTCGACATGCCTGGAGCGCCCCGTGACCAGGCTTCCGAGGGCCGGGTGACCTAGCCTGTCGTATCATCTCTGGCTCAGTTGAACTCTCAATCTTGACAATTTTTCGTGGCGAGGCGGGCCCTCTGTCCACAGGAGCGGCTTGACCTTTTCCGCGCACCCTGCCTAGGGTCAGCGGACCCCGGGTAAAGCGCCCGGTATGCCGGGAACATCCCGGCCCTGTCGAAGCGCTCTGGAGCGGCCATGCCCAACATGAACGTGTCATATGACGACATGCGGAACGCGGCTACGCGGCTGACCGCTGGGCAGGATGAGATGACGACGAAGCTCACCGAGATGCGCTCGTTCATCGAGAGCCTGATCTCGGCCGGGTTCGTCACCGATCAGGCGTCGGTCGCGTTCGGTGAGGCGTTCCGGCAGTTCACCGCCGGCACGACCACGACGCTCACGGCCCTGACGAGCCTGGGGCAGTACCTCAACCAGGCCGCGGCCACCCTGGCGGACGCTGACGCGCAGCTGGCTGCCGGCCTGCGCCGCTGATCTGTCGCTGCTCGTCTCGTCGCGTCCTGAACCGGTGGGCCGAGGTGAGCAGCACGCGGAAGGAGAGACGCCTATGACGGCGTTGGGGCTGAGGATCGACCAGGCTGGTGCCGACGCGGCGGCCGCTGCGGCGAGCCGTGCGGCTGGTGCTGTGCCGACCACCACCCCGCCGGACGGGTCGGGCTGCGGTTCGCCCCAGGTCGCCGCGCAGGTGAGCTCGCTGATCGGGTTGGTCGGCGCCCAGCTGACCTTGATCCGCCACCAGGCTGGTGGCCTCGCCGCGAACATGGGTCAGGTCACCAGCACGTTCGACCGGGCGGACGCGACCCTGGCGACCGCTGCGCGAGGATGAACAGCGCAGGATCGAGAGGAACCAGAGTGCTGATCGGAGATGAGCCGTGATCCAGTGGACCACCGAGAACCCAGGCTTGGGTGATCTCGGCG
>Ga0123356_10000054_pt1 | contig 123766 bp, 97 predicted proteins | sample TergutEmb28metaG_2_FD_92546 | JGI IMG/M metagenome (GOLD analysis project Ga0123356, IMG submission 92546) | Embiratermes neotenicus P3 segment gut microbial communities from Petit-Saut dam, French Guiana - Emb289 P3 | ecosystem: Host-associated > Arthropoda: Insects > Digestive system > Gut ... | reverse complement strand
TGCAATAATATACGCTGTGTCCTTGTTTCCGTAGTTCCATCTCTATATTATACTACAAAGATTCAGGTCTTTATTCCCCCACGGGCTCACGCCCGTGGTACCTCTGCGGTTTAATGGATTCCGGCACGGAGGCCGGAATGACAAATGTGGAAAACCTTATTTACAAAGAGATTGAATAGCTTCTTTAGGGTTTGAAGCGGAAAAAATATAATTACCGCTTACAAGGGCATCGGCGCCCGCGTTTACGCATTGTATGCCCGTTTCGGCGTTTATTCCGCCGTCAACTTCGATAATACAATCATCATTATTTTTATCTATAAGTTTTCTGAGTTCGGAAATTTTCGGCAATATATTTTCCATAAAAGCCTGTCCGCCAAAACCCGGTTCTACGGTCATAACCAAAACCAAATCCAAATAAGAAAGCAGATATTCTATTTCGGAAACGTTTGTAGCGGGCTTTATTGAAATACCGGCTTTTATTCCCGACGATTTTATATCTTCTATAAGCTTCTTTTTATCCGTTTTAACTTCACTGTGAAAAGTTACAAAATCCGCTCCGGCTTTTTGAAATTCGCGCCAGTATTTTTCCGGTTCGGATATCATTAAATGGACGTCAAATAATAACTTCGTTGTTTTTCTTAAGGATTTAACTACTGCCGGACCTATTGTTATGTTCGGCACAAAGTGCCCGTCCATAACGTCAATATGAATCCAGTCCGCGCCGGCGTCTTCAATGACGGCGATATCTTTGCCCAGATTAGAAAAATCCGCAGATAAGATAGAAGGCGCTATTATAATCTTTTTCATTTTAACCTTTATTGCGCAACATTCAAAGATATCTTTTTTGAATTTGTTATATCGGAATCAGAATCAGGGTTTTGTTTTATTATGGTTCCGGACGGAAATTCCGAAGTTTTATCTTTTATAACTTCAACCGACACATTGTTTTTTCCCGCCCAATTTTTTACGTCTTCCGGAGTTTTTCCTTTCCAGTCAGGAACATAAATAATGCCTTCGGGAGGCTGTCCGTTTGAAACGACAATATTTATAACCGTGTCTTTATCAGCCGCAGTTCCAGCGGCTGGGTCTTGGGAAACAACGGAACCTTTTTCAACCATTATTGAATATCTTTGCGAAACTTCCCCAATCATAAGTCCGTAAGATTTTATGGCAATATCCGCAGCGCGTACAGTCTTGCCGACCAAGTTCGGTATATATATTGTTTCGCCGCCGCGGCTTATCGTCACTTTAACAATCTTGCCCTCGCGTATATTCATTCCGGCCGGAGGAGTTTGGCGCAAAATTATCCCAGGAGGAACGCTGTTGCTGAACTCTTCGCCTTCTTTTTTTAAGCCAAGCCCTGAAACTGAAAGTTCTTCGACGGCTTCGGCCAGACTTTTTCCTTTAATATCCGGAAGCGTTATCTCTTTTTTAGAATGAATGACTGCGCTCATTACAGTGTTAAAAGAGTAATAAAACGCCGCAAAAATAATTGCAAAAACAATAAATAACTTCAAAAATTTTATATACAGAATTCTCTTTTCTAATTTAGGCTGCGTATTTTCCATAAGTTTGCTTTCTCACTTACGACAAAGCTTCAAAATTTGTCGTTCATTGTTATTTGTTAATTGTAATTTGTTATTTGCCGTTTTTCGCCCAAGACATTTTACTTCTTAAGCGGGCTCCTACTTTCTCTATAAGCCTGTTTGCTATTTCTTCTCTGCATTTTTTGAAAAACGGTCTGCCTGTTTCGTTTTCTTTAATCCAGTTATCTGCAAATTTGCCGGACTGAATATCCGATAAAACGTTTTTCATCTCGGCTTTTGCAGCGTCTGTAATTATTCTTTTTCCGGTTACATACTCGCCGTATTCGGCAGTATCGGATATTGAATAATTCATTCTTCCTATTCCGCCTTCAAAAATCAAATCGACGATAAGTTTCATCTCGTGACAACACTCAAAATACGCGATTTCCGGCTGGTACCCCGCGGCTACGAGCGTTTCAAACCCCGAATTTATAAGCTCCACGACTCCGCCGCAAAGAACAGCCTGTTCGCCGAACAAATCCGTCTCGGTTTCTTCTTTAAACGTCGTCTCCAAAACTCCGCCTCTTGTTCCGCCTATTCCTTTGGCATAAGCCAAAGCAAGCTCTTTCGCTTTTCCGCTTGCGTTTTGTTCAACGGCTATAAGGCAGGGAACGCCTTTTCCTTCTTCGTACTGCCTGCGCACAAGATGTCCGGGGCCTTTCGGGGCAATCATTATAACGTCCAAATCCGCCGTAGGAACTATTCTTTTATAACGTATATTAAAGCCGTGTGAAAAACTTAACACCGCGCCTTTTTTAATATTAGGCTTTATATCTTCATCCCATGCCTTTTTCTGAACTTCATCCGGCAAAAGTATATGAATCCAGTCGGCCTGTTTTACGGCGTCGGCGATGCTCATAGTTTTCCAGCCGTCTTCAACCGCCTTTTTATGATTGTCGCCTCCTGGACGCTGCGCGACTATAACATTCACTCCGGAATCTCTTAAATTCAGCGCGTGCGCATGCCCCTGGCTGCCATAACCCAAAACAGCAATTGTTTTTCCGTTTAAAAGACTTAAATCCGCGTCGTTTTCATAATACATCTTTGCTTCTTTTTCCATCACTAAACTCCCTTAAACGACAAAGTGGAAAGTTAAAAGTTGAAAGTTGAAATTACGGGTTTTTGCTTTGCAAAAACATATAACAGGTTTCGGCAAAGCCGAAACACAATGTTTTCACTTTTCACTTCTCACTTTTAACTTTGCCGTATTTATTCAAACTGCTTCATTTCCTGTTCGTAATTTCTTTGCAAAATCGCCATTTGTTTTTTCAAATACGCGATATCTTTTTCTCTTTTTTGTTCCAACTGCGTATTTTTATCTTTTTTTGCAATATCTTTGTCTTTCATGGATTTAGCCAGTTTAATCTGCAAATCTTCTTTCGCACTTACGTAATTCTCTTTAACTTTCCGCCTTTTTTCTTCCATTTCCAAAGTTTTCTTTTCTCTCTCCGCTTTTTCCTGTTCTTCCTTTGAAGTAGCTTTATCTTTAAGTTCAGACCCGGCGCTTATAAAACGCGTCTGGCTGTAACCGGTTGAAACTCCGGCGAGTAAAACAAAAACTGCGACAACAACTAATAAAGCAATCTTTTTCATAAAATAATCCTTTCCCGAGAATTTTATTTCCGAAATGCTTATATCGGGCTTATTTTTTCTTTTGCTTTTTTTTTGCCCCCTTGCGTTTTTGCTATTAAACCGTTTAACTTTTTATTCTGCTCATCGTTTATTTATTCCCTCTCGACATTGCGATTATTCCGGTTCTGCAGACTTCTTTAATGCCGTAAGATGCGACAGCCTCTATGAAAGATTCTATTTTATCTTCGCCGCCGGTCACTTCAGCCGTAAGTGAACCTTGAGATACGTCCACAATCCTTGCTCTAAATACTCCGGCAATTTTGAAAATTTCAGCGCGGCCGGATTTTGGAACGCTTATCTTTACTAAAGCCAAACCTCTTTCAACATAATCGATGTCTTTAAAATCGTTTACCTTTATTACGTCGACAAGTTTATTGAGCTGTTTTGTAACCTGCTCGAGAATCGAATCATCGCCTTTAACCACAATTGTCATTCTCGAAATAGCCGGATCTTCAGTCTCGCCGACCGCAAGAGAATCTATGTTAAAACCGCGAGCGGCAAAAAGAGTGGAAATTCTTGCCAAAACTCCGAATTTATTTTCAACCAAAACCGAAATAGTGTGACGCATTTTTTACTCCAATTAACAATTAATAATTAACAAATAACAATTAACAACAAGAACCACAAAATTAGAATTTTTCAATTGTTAATTGTTCATTGTAAATTGCCGTTTATCCGTTCATCCTTACCATTATATCGTCCAGCGACGCGCCCGCCGGCACCATCGGAAAAATATTTTCCTCTATTTCCACCCATACGTCAAGCACGACCGGGCATTTGGCTTCGAGCATTTTCTTTATCGCAGGTTCGACGTCTTTTTTATCCGTAACGCGTATGCCTAAAACTCCGTAACTCTCAGCCCATTTTATAAAATCAGGCAGATAAACCGGACATTTACCCCTGCTTGGGGTATTACATAAAGACGGACAGTCTTTACGTTTTGACAAACAAGTGTGCGAATATCTTTTACCGTAAAACATCTCCTGCCACTGACGGACATTCCCAAGATAGTGGTTATTCAATATAACCGTTTTAACATTGACTCTGTTTAGCACTGCGATTGCCATTTCCTGCATATTCATCTGAAAAGAACCGTCGCCGGCAACAACAATAACTTCTTTGTCGGGATTTCCGAATTTCGCGCCTATACCTGCCGGATAACCGAAACCCATAGTGCCAAGCCCGCCCGAACTTAAAAAAAGCCTCGGGCCTTTTGCTTTATAATACTGCGCAGACCACATCTGATGCTGTCCTACTTCCGTTGCGACAATAGCTTCGCCTTTTGTAAGCTCTGATATTTTTTCTATAACATACTGTGGATGAAGCTTATCGTCATTTCTTTCATAAGAAAGAGGATGCTCTTTTCTCCAAGCGTCGATTTTTTCTAACCATTCTTTACGCTCTTTTTTATCTATTAACGCGGTCATTTCCTTCAAAACAGTTTTTGCATCTCCTACGACCGGAATATCTATATCGACAACTTTCGAAATTGCCGTGGGGTCTATGTCTATATGTATAATTTTCGCATTTTTGGCAAAATCACATACTTTACCGGTACATCTGTCGTCAAACCTCGCGCCTACCGCGACGATAACGTCCGCAGCCTGAACCGCTTTATTTGCATAATAAGTTCCGTGCATACCAAGCATGCTAAGGCTTAAGTTCGAGTCGTACGGGTATGCTCCTACTGCAAGCAAAGTGTTTGTAACGGGAATATCGGCCTTTTGTGATATTTCCAAAATTTCATTTTCCGCATTTGAAATGACTACGCCGGCGCCTATGTAAAAAACAGGTCTTTCGCTTTTATTTATAATTTCAGCCGCTCTTTTAATTTGCCCCGGGTGTCCGTTGTAATTCGGCTTATACGAACGGATTTCAACTTTTTTATTAGGATACTCAAATTCGCAAACCCCGCGCTGAACATCTACGGGAATATCTACTAAAACCGGACCGGGTCTGCCTGTCGATGCTATATAAAAAGCTTCTTTTATGGTTTTTGCCAAATCTTTTACGTCTTTGACCAAAAAATTATGTTTTGTTATGGGCCTTGTAATACCCGTAATATCTGCTTCCTGAAAAGCGTCCTGCCCTATAACGGCAGTCGAGACCTGTCCTGTAAAAACAACAATCGGAACAGAATCCATATAAGCCGTGGCAAGCCCTGTCACGGTATTGGTAGCCCCCGGACCCGACGTAACTATACACACGCCGGTTTTTCCGGTAGAGCGAGCGTAGCCGTCAGCCATATGCGAAGCCGCCTGTTCGTGCCTTGTCAATATAAAATTTAATTTTGAACCGTGAATAGCGTCAAAAATAGGAAGAGCCTGTCCGCCCGGAAGACCAAACACTACTTCAACTTTTTCCTTGAGTAAACTTTCAACTAAAATCTGCGCGCCTGTCATTTTTTCCGGCATAGTAATGTTTGTCCTCCTTTTTTTAATTTAGAAAACTTATAAGCCCATCTCTTTTAGAGTCTGTTTATAATTGTCTTCCATTAATTTTTTCATATCTTTATAGGCTTTTTCAAATTCTTTTTTCTCTTGCGCGTCCATATCTTTCAATTGTTTCTTATATTGAATATCGGAAAGAGCCATTTGATTTTTAAAATTATCTTCCATCATCTTTTTATATACGGCTTTTTCTTCTGCGGACATATCCTTAAGCATATCTTTCACGGCAGCGTTTAATTCTTTTAAAGAATCGTTCATTTCCGAAATCGCCTGTTTGCTCTGTTCAAGCTGCTCATTATAATCTTTTGCATTATCATCCTGCGAATAAACAAAACAGCAAGCCGTCAAAACAAAAAAACAGGCAAAAACAAAAATTTTTATTTTATTCATAATATCCTCTTAAATTTATCCGTAATATATAAAACGTTATTATATCAAATTATTTTTGCATTAAAGTAAACACAAACACAGCTTATCCATCCGCTTTTATTTCAACACCGCGCCCGTATCAGCCGACTGTACCAGCTTAGCGTATCTTGAGAGATATCCCGTTTTGACTTTCGGCTCGGGTTTTAATACTTTAGCAAGCCTTAGCTTTATTTCGTCATCGGACAGTTTAATATTTAAAGTTCTTTTCGGTATATTGATTTCAATTGTATCGCCCTCGTTTATTGCGGCTATCGCGCCGCCCGAAGCGGCTTCCGGTGAAATATGACCTATACACGGTCCCCTTGTTCCGCCGGAAAATCTGCCGTCCGTAAGCAAAGCCACGCTGTCGGTCAAACCCATACCGGTAAGAGCGCTTGTCGGAGAAAGCATCTCCCTCATTCCGGGTCCGCCGGCCGGACCTTCGTATCTTATAACCACGACGTCTCCTGCGGCTATTTTTTTATCGAGTATGGCTTTCATCGCGTCTTCCTCGGAATTAAAAACTCTCGCGCGTCCGGAAAATACTTTCATTTTTTCGTTTACCGCAGCCTGTTTTACAACGCTGCCGTTGGGAGCGATATTTCCTTTTAAAACAGCAATACCGCCTTCCGGTCTGTAAGGATTCTTAGCTCTTATTACGTTATCGTCTAAAATTTTTCCGGCTTTTGCTATGGTTTTTATGTCAGCGCCGTTAACGGTTTTAGACGAGGCAAGTTTAGGCTCAAAAGCCGAAAGCACAGCCTGCATGCCGCCGGCATTATCCAAATCTTCCATATAATGGTCGCCCGCCGGTTCCAAACAACAAATTTGCGGAGTAATTTTTGATATTTCATCAAACAAGTCAAGCGGAAGTTTGATTCCCGCTTCGTTGGCTATCGCCGGCAAATGCAAAACGGTATTCGTCGAACCGCCCAAAGCCATATCCGCGGTTATCGCGTTTTTAAAAGCGTCTAAAGTTAAAATGTCGCGCGGTTTTATATTTTCTTTGACAAGCTCAACGATTCTTATCCCTGAATCATAAGCTATTCTTTTTTTCTTGGCGCTTACAGCCAAAGCCGTAGCGCAGCCTGTCAAAGACATTCCAAGCGTTTCGGTAAGGCATGCCATAGTATTTGCAGTGTACATTCCCTGACAGGAACCTGCTCCGGGACAAGCTGCCATTTCCAGCTCTCCAAGCTGCTTTTCGGAAATTTTTCCTGCCTGAAACTGGCCCACGGCTTCGAAAGTATCCCTCACCATCGAACGTTTTTTATGCTCGTACATTCCGGATAACATCGCTCCCGCGGTTACTACTATAGCGGGAATATTAAGCCGCGCGCTAGCCATAAGCATACCGGGAGTAATTTTATCGCAATTAGTAAGCAAAACAAGCCCGTCAAGCATGTGGGCGTTTGCGACAACTTCAACCAAATCCGCAATTATTTCCCTTGAAGCCAGCGAATAATGCATTCCGCTGTGCCCCATGGCAATGCCGTCGCAAACGGCGGGCGCGCCGAAAATAAAAGGCACTCCGCCTCCGGCGGCTATTCCTCTTTCTATATATCTTTCCAAATCGCGCATGGAAACGTGCCCGGGAACCAAATCCGTAAATGAAGACGCTATGCCGATAAAAGGTTTATCCAAATCTTTCGGGCTTACGCCCGTTGAATACAATAAACATCTGTTAGGAGCTCTTACAGCCCCTTTTTTTATCTGGTCGCTTCTCATTTTATGACTCCTGTATTACAAATGATTCCGTTTGCCGGATATTATATCAAATCGGCAAATTAAACCGTTGATTTCGTAGATTATACAAAATCCTTATTTTTTATGCTAAAAAAAAACGAACCCGGCATCTTTAATACCGGGTTCGTTTAAAGATATCCGCTTTTTCTTACTTATTTTTGCCTACAATTTTGAAAACTTTCGTTCCGCAAGTGGGGCATACTCCCGATATAGCTTTCATACCGTTTTTCATCACTACGTCCTGAGCGTCTTTAACTTCTACCTGCTTTTTGCATTTCATGCATCTTGCTTCTGCCATAATAACCCTCCCCTATTTATAGGTAAACTTCAAATTAAGCGTATCAAACTATATAATATATACTCAATTTTATTTGATTTGTAAAGACAGCGCGGTATTCAGCTTATTTTTATCGCCCTGCAACGGCTGTTTCTTTTTGCGGCAAACAGGTTAATATCCGATATATTCATGCTGCGTAAAGTATCCCCCGTTACGCGCAGGGCAATCTCGGAATTATTATGATGTTTGCTTATATGAGCCAAAAAAACATACTTTAAACTGTCTTTGGCCATTGAAACGGTTTTAATTTCAGCTATGGCTTTTGCCGCGTCTTCATTTGCCAAATGCCCCCAATCGCTTAAAATCCACTTTTTATTTTCGTACGGTCTTGAACTTTCGGCAAGCATTTTTTTATCGTAATTGGATTCAATTACTAAAATATTGCTGTCGGACAAATTGTTTACGATATTTTTACAGATTTTTCCCGTATCGGTAATATAGCCTATTTTATAGCTGCGGCCGTTTATTGCCGACAAAAACGTAAAACCTAAAGTTTTCGATATTTTACCGTCTTTATGATAGGCGTCGAAAAAATTGACTTCTATATCCCCAATATTAAAACTGCCGTTAAATGAAACCGCGTTATGGATTTTATCGCCGTATCTGATATAGGCGTCTTCTAAAATATTTTCGTGAAAATACACGGGCACGTTATATTCGCGCAAAAAATTAAAACCGGACGCGTTTATATGGTCTATATGAGCGTGGCTTATAACCGCCGCTTTTAAATTTTTCGGATTTATTCCTATTTCCGACAATTTTTCGGATATATACTTCGCGCTGCGGCCGCAGTCTATTAATACAGCCGCTTTATCAGTCCATATAACCGAACAGTTTCCGCTGGAACCGCTTGCAAGAATGCAAAAATTTAATCCCATTATAATTCTTTCACCGCTTTTTCGATTGTTTTTACCGCAAGCTCAACCGCGGATTCAACGTCTTTTATGTTAAATACCGAAGCCGGAGCGTGAATGTATCTTGTCGGTATGCTTAAAATCCCGGTAAGTATTCCGTCGCGGTTTGTATAAATAACAGCCGCGTCAGTCATTCCGCCGTCTATTATGTCTATCTGATGAGCTATGTTGTTTTCTTTTGCGGCTTCAAGCATTATTTTTCTTACTTTTTGCGGAACTATTGTTCCTCTGCCGGACGCCTCAATCATAGTTATCGCGACGCCTTTTCCGAGTTTTAAAGCGGAAACTTTTTCTTCTATTCCCGGCATATCTCCGGCAATAGTAGTGTCTATTACCAAAGCAAAATCAGGATTGAGTTTAAAAGAAGAAGTCTTGCCGCCTTTTAAGCCCACTTCTTCCTGAGCCGTCGCGCAGGCGTAAACTTCCGCGTCCAAATTTTTCGGTAATTTTTCCATAATTTTGACCATAGCATAACAGCTTATTCTGTTATCCGCGGCTTTGCCGTAATAAAAATCGCCGTTTAAAACGCCCGCCGAAGGCTCAAATATTATCTGATCGCCGATATCTATAACTTTCGCTACTTCTTCACGCGAAGAAAGACCGATATCTATAAACATATTTTCAAATTTCACCGGCGCTTTTCTTTCTTCATCGCTCATTAAATGCGGCGGCTTTGTACCGATTATTCCCGTTATATGCTCGCCTTTTTTATTTATTATTTTCACGGTTTTACCCGGCAGAACAGAGTCGTTTATCCCGCCTACTTTTATAAAATAAATAAATCCTTTTTCATTTATGTGTTTTACGACCATGCCGATTTCATCCATGTGGGCGGCAATCATTATTTTTTTTGAGCCTTTGGGCGAATCGCCCTTCCCTTTGGGTGAATCACCCTTTTTTCCGATAACATTTCCGAAATTGTCGGTTTCAACGCTGTCGCAAACTTTGGAAAGCGCTTCTTTCATAATCTTTCCCGCGTTTTCTTCATACCCTGAAATTCCGTCGGACATCAACAAATCTTTAAGTAATTTATCCATTTGTTTTCTCCGTTATATTTATTTTGCGTATTGCGTTAATTCTTTCCAAAACGGGAGGATGCGAATATTCCATAAAAACCTTAAAGGGATGAGGATTAAGGTTCGAAAGATTGTCAACCGAAAGTTTTTTCAAAGCGTCTATCATTGCTTCGGGTTTTTTATATGTAGTGACGGCGTAAGAATCCGCTTCATACTCGTGTTTTCTCGAGACTTTGCTTGATATTACTCCTATTATTAAAGATATGGGAGCATACAAAAAACCGAAAAATATAATGCCCGCGTATACCGAACTATTCTGCATTTTAAAAGCTTCAAAAAGCCACGGCGAATTTATAAAAAACGAAAGAAGAAAAAACATAAAAGCCATTGTTGCAAATCCGAATATCATCTGCCTTATTATGTGCCCGAGCTTAAAATGTCCCATCTCATGCGCCAAAACGCTTGTAAGTTCTTCAACGGTATGCTTCTGTATTAAAGTGTCAAACAAAACTATTCTGCGGAATTTCCCGAATCCCGTAAAAAAAGCGTTGGTTTTTGTAGAACGTTTTGAGCCGTCCATTTTAAACAACCCTTTCATTTTAAAGTTTTCCTGTTTCGCGTAATTTTCAACGGAAGTTTTAAGGTCGCCGTCTTCCAAAGGAGTGAACTTGTTAAACAAAGGCATTATGACAACCGGGTACACAAAAGTTATAATAAGTTCAAAAGCGATTACAGCCGCAAAAGCGTAAATCCACGCGAATTTCCCGAAATACATAAAAAACCATATTATAATTGAAAAAACCGCAGCCCCTATTATTGCTCCCAATACCCAGCCTTTTATCAAATCCTCTATAAAAGTTTTAACCGTGGTTCTGTTAAACCCGAATTTTTCTTCAATAACAAAAGTGCTGTAAACGGAAAAAGGTATTTTTAATATTTCAACCAAGGCAAGCAGTACTCCCGCAAATAAAAGCCCGGTTGTAATTTCTCCCAGACCAAACGAACGGGCAAATTTATCGACATAATTAAACCCGCCGATAACTATGAATATTATTTGCAGAAACATAAAAAATGCCGCCAAAGCCAGCGAGAATTTTGTTCTGATTTTTAAATATTCCTGCGATTTGGCGTATTTTTCTTTGTCAAAATAATCTTCAAATTCCGCCGGAATTTTGTTTGTAACGTTTTTTAAGTTAAGCAAATCCGCAATTGTTTCAACAATAAAGACAGCTAACAGAAAAAATATAATAACTAATGTGTAAATGTTCATTTTTACTCCCTTTTAAATTTCGTACATTATATCAAAAACTAAACTGATAGTTGAAAAATTGCCATTTCCGCTCTTTTTTTATAAAATTATAAAAAATGAACAAAAACAAACCTCTTTTCATCACTATAGAAGGCGGAGAAGGTTCAGGAAAAACAACCCAATCGATACTTCTGAAAGAATATCTTGAAAAAAAAGGTTTTAAAGTATTGCGTACCAGAGAGCCGGGCGGAACGGTCTTGGCAGAGTCTATCAGACAAATATTGTTAAACCCGGACTCAAACCTTACGCCTTTGAGCGAGCTTCTTTTATATGAAGCAGCAAGATCCCAGCATATAAGCGAAATAGTTCTTCCCGCGTTAAAAAAAGGAAAGTTTGTAATTTGCGACAGATTTACCGACGCCACAATAGCATACCAAGGCTACGGCAGAAAACTGGATTTACAGCTTATAAATAAATTAAATACGACCGCGTCTTTAGAATTAAAACCTGTTTTAACGATATATTTGGACATTGAACCGAACGTCGGGTTAGACAAAGCCAAAAATTTGGATAAAGAATCTTACGGAAAAAGCGGAGACAGAATAGAAAGAGAATCGCTTCGGTTTCATAAAGACGTAAGAAAAGGGTATCTTTCACAGGCTAAAAAATATCCTAAAAGAATAAAAATTATTAAGACAAACCCGGACGTAAACAAAACGTGGGATTTGATAAAAAAAGAAATAGATAAAAAAATAAGTCGTCATTCCCGAAATTCGTAATCGGGAATCCAAGTTTTTTTTGAAGAACTTAATAAATAAAAAATTTTAAGTACACATGGATATCCGATAAAAACATTCGGGTATGACAATCTTTTGAGGGTTTTGTGTTCGAAAACGTATTAGGTCAGCAAAAAATAAAAAATATACTGACAAGTCAGATAAAAAGCGGTAAAATTCCGCACGCTTACATATTTATGGGACAAAACGGAGTCGGAAAGCGTTTTACCGCGGTTGAATTCGTAAAAATTTTAAATTGTTCCTTAAATGATTTTTCAAAAACCGACGCAGGCGCGTGCGGAAAATGTCTTAACTGCGAAAAAATATCAAGACACTCGCACCCTGACCTGCATTTTATAGATTTCGCAAAACAAGCGGAAATGCTAGACGAAGATTTGGGAAAACAAAAGACGCTTAAAATCGAAACCATAAGATACATGCAAAAAGAAATATCGATAAAGGCTCACGAGGCAAAATGGAAATTTTTCATAGTCGAGCCTGCGGAAAAGATGAACGCCGCGTCGGCAAACTCGCTTTTAAAAACTCTTGAAGAGCCGCCGGACAATACCATAATCATTCTCATCGCGCGCCATAAAGAGACAATACCGCAGACTATCGTTTCGCGTTCGCAAACTCTGTTTTTCCAGCCGCTCGGGCAAAACGAAATTTCAAGCTATCTTATGCTGAATCATTCTTTAACGTCGTCTAAAGCGCAGGAAATAGCCGCTCTTTGCGAAGGCTCTATAGAAAACGCGGAAAAACTTATCGAAGACAGTGAAAGCGAAGGGCTTGCGTTGTGGCTCAAACTTAAAAACGAAGACCTTAACATTTCCGATATTTTAGAACTTTCAAGAAGCCTGGCAAGAGGCGAAGTAATAGAATATATAGACGCTATGATTGCGGAAGCTAAAAAAGATTTCAGACTTTATCCGTCAAGCGCGATAAAAACTTTGGAATATTTAAGCAATTCAAGGTCGCTGCTGTTGAAAAACGTCAACGCGCAGACGGTTTTAGACAATTTATTTTTCGATTTGACCGAACTCAAAAAAACGTCGAAGATGTTTATTAAGATTTAAAACGACAATTAACAAAGTTCAAATAACAAAGTTTAAATTTGGAGTTTTCGCAAAGCGAAAACCGATTAATTAAGTTTCGGCGAAGCCGAAACACTACAATTGTTAATTGTAATTTGTAAATTGTTAATTTAGGAGATAATAATATGCCAATGGCAGTGGGTGTGATGTTAAGAAGAATAAAAGATAAAGTTTACGCCGAAGTCGGTCATATGGATTTAAAACCCGGCGATAAAATAATACTTGAAACAGAACACGGAATCGAAGCGGGAATCGTCTGCGAGAAAGAAAAAAATATACAAAAAGGCAAAGATCCGATAGGTAAAGTTTTAAGAAAAATGACCGAAGATGATAAAAAAAGAATATCCGAAAACCAAAAAAGAGAAGCAAAAGCCCAAACAATAGTTTTGCAAAAAGCGGACGATCATGAACTTGACATGAAACTCACATGCGTGCAATACACTTTCGACCGTTCAAAACTTTTCGTTTACTATACTTCCGAAACGAGAGTTGATTTCAGAGAACTTATAAAAGACCTCGGGCATATTTTAAAAACCAGAATACAAATGGTGCAGATAGGAGTCCGTGATGAATCAAAAATGGTCGGAGGGATAGGAACATGCGGACAGGTTTTGTGCTGTCAGAGTTTTATGAAAGATTTTAATTCCGTCACAATGGATATGGCAAAAGAGCAGGACTTATCTTTAAATACCGCCAAACTTTCAGGGCTCTGCGGAAGGCTTATGTGCTGCATAGCTTACGAAAACGACACGTATAAAAACATAAAAAAAGACCTCCCGGCTCTGGGTGAAACGGTTTTAACGCCCAATGGTAAAGCAAAAATCGCGGCAATCGACTGTATAAAAGAAACCGTAACGGTCGATTTTGGGGAAAGAGAATTTAAAACCTTCCCAATTCAGGTTATTAAAGATAAGAATAAAAAGGAAACGAAATGAAATTTTATATAACCACACCTATATATTACGTCAATGACGTTCCGCATATAGGGCATTCATATACTACGATAGCCGCGGATATTATGTCGCGCTGGAAAAAGCTCAACAATTTCGACGTATTTTTCCTGACAGGAACAGACGAGCACGGCGCAAAAATCGCGGCGTCCGCAAAAGAAAAAGGCAAAACGCCTCAAGAACTTGTCGACGAAACCAGCGAGCAATTCAAAGAAGCGTGGAAATTGCTGAATATTTCATACGACAGATTTATACGCACTACGGACGCCGACCACATAGCCGCGACTGAAAAAATAGTCAATATTCTTTTTGAAAAAGGCCTGATTTTCAAAAAAACTTACGAAGCTCTTTACTGCGTAGGCTGCGAAAGATTTTACCCGGAAAAAGATTTAGATGAAAACGGCTGCTGTGCTTTTCACAAAACAAAACCCGTTTTGCAGTCGGAAGAAAATTACTTTTTCAAACTCTCGGCTTTTCAGGACGCGCTTCTTGAAAGAATTACCGATAAAAACCATAAAGAACACATTGAAATACAGCCTGAAGAAAGAAAAAACGAAATAGTCGGAAAAATTAAACTCGGGCTTGAAGACGTAAGTTTTTCAAGAGCAGCTATAGACTGGGGCATTCCCGTTCCTTTTGACAAAAAGCAGACGGTTTATGTCTGGGTTGACGCTCTTATCAACTATATAACAGGAATAGGTTACCCGGAAAATTCAGATAATTTTAACAAATACTGGCCCGCGGACATCCATTTAATGGCAAAAGATATTCTTTGGTTTCATTCGGTAATATGGCCGGCAATACTTATGGGCTGCGGGTTCGCGACTCCTAAAAAAATTTATTCGCACGGATTTTTCACAATCAACGGAGACAAAATGTCTAAATCTTTAGGCAACGTTATATCTCCGCGGCAGATTGTCGACAAATACGGCGTTGACGCGGCAAGATATCTTGCAGTAACGCTTATTCCTTTCGGACCTGACGGCGATATTTCCCTGGACGCGCTTACCGCAAAATACAACACCGATCTTGCAAACAATCTCGGAAACTTAATCTCAAGAACGTTAAAAATGGCCGAGAAAAATTTCGATTTGAAAGTTCCGGACACAAAACCCGATTTGGAACTCGTAAAAAAAGTAGCAAAAATTTTAGAGGAAGAATTTTCTCCGGCTATGGACGAATTGTATCTGCATAAAGCGTCTGAAGCGCTTCAAAAAGCGTTGACCGTCGTCAACCAGCAGATAGAAAACGACGCTCCGTGGAAACTTGCAAAAACTAATCCGGAAAAGCTTCCCGCGTGCATTTTTTCTTATTTGCAGGCGGCGGACTTAATTTTAATCCATTTGCTTTGCTTTATGCCGACATTGTCCGAAAAAATCTGGGCAATAACGGGCGCAAACGGAAATATAACGGAAACGGCAAAAAAATATTTTAAAGATAAAATAATTCCTGCTGAAGGTTTTTCCCCTGCGGGCTCAAAACTTGAAACCCCGGGAATATTGTTTCCGAGAATACAGGACGACAAGTAAAATATAAAATGTAAAAACCTACTTGTCATCCCCGAGTGTCTTTATCGGAGATCCACGTTTGTCGTTAAAAACATAAGGAATTATATATTTTTTAGTAACAATGAATTCCCGATAACGAATTTCGGGAATGACAAAACATGAAGAGTAATGAAGATGATTATAGACACGCACGCTCATTTATCAGATTCTAAATTTGACGCGGACAGAGATGAAGTTGTAAAAAAAGCTTCAGATGCCGGCGTAAATATGATTTTTGAAATAGCCTGCGACCCTGCAGAATGGGATAAAGCGTTAGAGTTTTCAAAAAGAGATAATGTTTATATTTCATTCGGAATACATCCGCACGATGCATCTAAAGCCAGCCCGCTATATTTTGAAAAACTTGAACTTCTGATACAAAATAAAAAGACTATAGCCATAGGTGAAATAGGGCTTGATTATCACTATGATTTTTCGCCAAGACACATTCAAAGAGAAGTTTTTATTAAACAGCTTGATATGGCTGTAAAACATAATAAGCCCGTTATAATCCATTGCCGAAGCGCTTATGAAGAAGTGATTACGTTATTAAAAAATTATATTCCTCTTCCCAAGGGCGTAATTCATTGTTTTTCAGGAAACATTGAAGAAGCAAAAATCTGCGTTGAAATGGGTTTTCTGTTAGGCATTGACGGACCTGTCACTTATCCTAAATCCGACAAATTAAAACAGGTAGCTGCCGAAATCCCGCTTGAAAAGCTTTTGGTTGAAACAGACTGCCCCTATCTTGCTCCGCAAAAATACAGAGGGCAAAGAAACGAACCTGCGTATGTAACAGAAGTTTTAAAACAAATAGCAGAAATAAAAAATATTTCTTTTGAAGAAGCGGAAAAAATAACGACAAAGAACGCGAAAGATTTATTTTTAAAGGAATTTAGAAGTTAACCACAATTGGGTCTTTTGGAAAACCATTATTTGTCATACCGGCGAAAGCCGGTATCCACGTTGCCTTTAAATTTATACTGCGGCAACAACAAAAGTGGATTCCGTTTTTCAACGGAATGACACGGCAACAACAGGGTTTTGCAAAAAACCCGATTAAGGAAATTATATGAATACCATATCTTACGCAATGGGCAGCAATCTTTACCTGAATATAACAAACAGATGCATGATGGCATGCCCTTACTGTATAAAATACAAATGGGACAACAAATTTAACGGAAACGATTTAAAACTCGAGAAAGAGCCGTCGGTACAGGACGTCATAAAATCGATTAGCGACCCTAAAAAATATGACGAAATTATATTTTGCGGTTACGGCGACGCGCTGGTCAACCTTCAAGCCGTTAAAGAAATCGCAAAATGGATTAAAGACAACGGCGGAAAGGTCAGAATAAATACCGCGGGGCTTGCAAACCGTTATCACGGCAAAAACATTCTTCCCGAGCTTAAAGGATTAATCGACGTAATTTCAATAAGCCTTAACGGAACTAATCCCAAAGAACACAATGAGCTTAACAGGCCTATGTTTAAAGAAGAATCTTTTGATGAAATCATAAACTTCGCAAAAGAAGCAAAAAAATACATCCCTACGGTAGTCATTACGGTCGTAGAGCTTCCGGGTCTTGATGTTTCCAAAATTGAAAAAATAGCCAAAGACGCAGGCGTTTTATTCAGAATGCGGCCGTATCTTGATGAAAATGAATAAAAAAGTCGAACTCAAAAAAATCATACAGCTTGTTTCCGTGGCGCTTGGTATTTTGATTTTATCAAGCGTTTTTTCCTCAATAAATTTATCGCGAGTAAACGCCTATATAGAATCCGACGGCGTTATTATCGCCGTCATGCCTTACAAAAATATTCCTTTAAAAAATATTTTGGAAAAGAACGCGGTTTCATTGGAAGAAAACGATATCGTCACAAAAGATATCAATAAACCTTTAAAACCTTCCCAAACCGCAAAAATTATACGCGTAACAAAAGAAAAAAAACATATAAATGAAAACGCGCCTTTCAGAATAACTTGGAGCAGAAAGTATAACTCAAATTTAAGAAAAGTAGAACTTCAAAAAGGGATTGAAAAAAACACGTCAAAGAACGTTTGGGATACTTACCACGACGGCCTTTTGCATCACAGAGAAACTCTTAACGAACGTTCCGCGACAAAAGAATATTACAGACTTGTTCTTTTAACAAAAGATAATAAACCCGAAAAAATTTATGATTTGTCAAAAATGAAGAGTAAAAAAATGGTAGCCACGGCGTATTATCCGGGCGATCCTCTTGCATGGGGCGACGGCACGGTTACTTTTCTCGGACAAAAAATGCAGAGAGGAATAATCGCCGTTGACCCGAAAGTAATACCGTTAAAAACAAGGCTTTTTGTTTCAGGCTATGGTTACGGCTATGCCGGAGACACCGGTAATCTTATCAAAGGCAACAGGGTGGATTTGGGCGTAAATAACGCTTATGAAGAACTTTCCTGGACGTTCAGAGACGTAACAGTATATATTCTTGAACCTTCGGAAACTTGGTAGTTAACGGCAATTAACAATTAATAATTTACAAATTACAAATATTTATTTGTTTTTTGTTGTTAATTGTAAACTGCTATTTGTTAATTGCTTTTTTCTTCTGCCCAAGAGCGTCTGATATAAACCGGACGGATTTTTGAAAACGGTTCGGATTTATAATGTCCGGCAATAACCGCCAAAACCGAGGCTTTGGGTATACTAAAAACCGGCGTAAGAGAAACGCTTAACTTTCCGAGAGATTTTGCAAGTTTATCTTTATAAACTATTGAAGCATTGCCTATTATCATAACCTTATTTTTGTATTTCTTATTTTGACCGATAAAATCATCTATATTTTTAATTACAATCCCGTCTTTGCTTTTGACATAGACTTCATTTCTCAAAGCATCCACAGCCGCGACAAGTTTAACGCCTTTTATTTCGATAAAGGACTCTTCAAGAATCGTCAAAGTATCTATGGCTATGACAGGCTTATTCAAAGCCTGCGCCATAGTTTTAACTGCGGTCATTCCCACTCTTATACCGGTAAAGCTTCCGGGACCGGTTGAAACGGCAAATTTATCTATACTTTGATACTTATTTTCGGTATCTTTTAAAATTCTTTCTATCGCAGGAATTAGCATTTCGGAATGAATATGACCGCAATCGTATATAAAAGACGCCAAAGTTTTCCCGTTATCATTTAAAGCGACGCTGAAAGTTTTACCGGAAGTCTCAACAGCCAAAATTTTCATTTTACTTTCCTTATGGCAATTTTTCGTTCTTCTCCGTCAACTTCTATATCAACGCTCCATGTATTGTCATTTTTCGTGTCTCCTGTTAACCTGTCCGCCCATTCAATAAGAGATATATTTTCTCCGTAAACGTATTCTTCAATGCCTATGCTCCAAATATCCGACGGAGCAAGCCTGTATAAATCCATATGAAAAAGTTTTACGCCGGCATCGCCGGTTTTATATTCATTAACCAAAGCAAAACTGGAACTTCTGACATAACCTTTATGGCCGAAAGCCTTAACTACTCCCTGAACAAAAGTAGTTTTTCCGCTTCCCAAATCCCCCTTCAAGAAAACTATGTCGCCCGCTTTTAAAACAGAAGCGAAACTCTTCCCGAGTTTTCTTGTTTCGTCTGCGGATTTAGTTATAAAAATATTTTTTTTAGAAATGCTTATATCCGCTGTAAACGGTTTTTTGCTCTTTACCATTATAAAAATATCTCACTTTGCAGTCTTTGCCTGAATTGTTTATCTTTCCTATAAACGAAATTTCCGGAACAAGTTTTTTTAAAAGCTTCGCTTTAGACCGCGGAACGGTAAAAACAAGTTCGTAATCTTCAGCTCCGAATAACGCATAATCTATTTGCCGTTTTTCATCTTTAACGACTTTCTTTAACTGTTTTGAAACCGGAATTTTGTCCAGAAATATATCCGCGCTTTTTGTAAGAAGCCCTATGGAAATATATAATCCGTCGGAAGCGTCTGTCATGGAAGTCAGATAATTTGATATTTTATTCGCTTCTTTAAGCCTTGCTTTGGGTAAGCTTTGTTTCTTTATCAGATATTTTTCATCCGGGCTAAAACGGCGTTTTGTGCCGTATTTATACAAAATATCGACTCCCGCGCCTGCGTCTCCGAAAGTATTTGTTACGCCTATTAAATCGCCGTTTTTTGAGCCGCTTCTTTTAATAACATTTTGATTTCCTACGCCGACAAGAGTTACGGATATAATTATTTTATCCGACTTTACAGTATCGCCTCCGGAAATTAAAATACCGTATTTATCGCAGGATTTTTTAATGCCCGAATAAAGTTTTTTTACAAACTCTATGGGGATATCAGACGGCAAACCCAAACCTATAAAAATATATTCGGGCTTTACCCGCCCCATTGACGCAATATCGCTTACGTTTACTTCAACGGCTTTTTGCCCGAGTTCATAAGGCGTAGTCCATCCAATTTTAAAATGAACGTCCTGAACCAGCATATCTTTAGTTATACAGATATTTTGACCGCCGCTTTTAAAACAAAAACAGTCGTCGCCTATACCGGAAATAGCGTTTTTTCCTGTCTTTGAAAACCGTTTTTTTATAATATCTATAAAACCAAATTCACCGATATAAGCAAGCGTTTTTGTATTTTTTACTTTCATAGAATACTCACAAATTGGATCCCCGTACTGCCGAAGGCAGAGTTTTGAAAAAACTCTTAAGGCACTCGGGGATGACAAAAGATAGGATCTAAAACTTTCTTTTGTCAATTATACTACTTTTAAAAGTATTTTGATATAATTTAGTTACAGAAGTTGAGAAGCTGGGCAGCTGAGAAACTGAGCAAAGGCAAAGACTTTTTTTGTTGTTGCTCAACTTCCCAACTTCTCAGCTTCTCAACTTCCAAAAAAGGAGATTATCATGAGCGTTTACAAAGCGGAAATCCCGTCTTTTAATGCGGGTGAAGCAAAAAAGATAGTTAAGACTCTTATTATAGCCGTCGCAATTTTGGCTTTTGTAGGACTGGTTTTAGGAAGTTTCTTTACCGTTCCCGTAGGTTACGTGGGCGTGCGTATCAATATCATAAGCGGACAAACCGAATCTTTTCCAAGGGGAACTTATTGGAAAATTCCCGTCATTCACAGAGTCGTAAATTATGATGTAAAAACGCAAAGGCAGGAATTCAAGGCAAACTCTGCGTCAAAAGATTTACAGGCAGTGCATGCCATTATAGTCGTAAATTTCAGGCCGGATTACACCAAAGTCAACGATATACATACAAATATCGGCAGCGATTATGTATATAAAGTTATAGAGCCGGCGGTACAGGAAGCCGCAAAAGCCGCAATTTCAAAACTTCCCGTTGAAATGGTCGTAGTCGAGCGCGAAAATTTGAGAGCGGCTATAGAAGAAAGGCTTGTGCAAAAGCTTGCTCCGTACAATATTATAATAGAAAGCGTAAACATAACAAATATAGATTTTTCAAACGAATTCAACAGAGTTGTCGAAGAAAAACAAATAGAAGAGCAAAAAGTGAAAAAAGCGGAATATCAAAGAATGCAGGCTGAAGAAGAAAAGAAAAGACAGATACTTCTTGCCGAAGCCGAAGCACAAAAACAGCAGCTTTTGAAACAATCGGTAAATAAAGAAGTCATAGGACTTAAATGGATTGAAAAATGGGACGGGCGCCTGCCTGTTTATATGATGGGCGACGGACAAAATGTTATGCTTGCAATGCCCAACGCGAAACAATAAAATTTAAAAACAGACAACGGCAACCCCTCACCCTACCCAAGTAGTCGAGCTACTTCCGGTGCGCTCACATCTCGCGCCCGTTCGTGGCTCGTGCTCCTTATTCGTCGCACACTCACCCCGCAAGGGGCGAGGAAAACAACAGCGAATTTTTGCCTTTGCCATGCCTCTATGCGTCCATGCATCCGCACATCATTTGTTATTGAACGCCATGAAAAATTTATTTTTTAAAAGACCGATTATATCATTTCTAATTATTTACTGCGTTTATATTATTATTGCAAACGCCGCAGGTGTTTTTAAACCCGAGAGACAAAGCACCCTTTACTATTTTGCGAATAAAAATAAACCCGTAACCATTGAAGGCAAAATCATTTCGCGTCCCGGAATAACAAAATCCGGCAAAAAATTTATATTAAAATCGTCTACAATAGAAACTTTACCCGCCTCGGAAAGAATACTTGTAAATATGCCTCAAGGATACGAAGCGTCTTACGGAGACATTGTTTCTTTGGAAGGAAATCTAAAGATTCCGCAAAAACCCGTATTTCCTTTGGTTTTCGATTATCAAAGTTATCTGGCAAGAGAAGAGATATATACGATATTAAATGTTACGTCTTTTGAATACATAACCTCAAAACCAAATCCGGTAAAAAAAACCGCTTTGGCATTACAGCAGGATATCATAAATAAAATCGACGCTTATTTTAAAAAGCCTAATTCTGATATTTTAAAACCGATCATAATCGGAGACAAAACCGCTTTGGATAACGATATAAAAACGGCATTTTCCGACGCAGGCGTAATACACGTGCTTGTGGTAAGCGGACTGCATGTGGGTTTTATCGGAGCCGTGTTTTTAGCATTGTTTAAACTCTGCGGACTGCCGCTGAAAAAAGCTTCTCTTTTAGCCATACCGTTTGTTTTTTTATACGCTCTTGCGACCGGCGCCAATCCTCCGGCAATGCGAGCGGCAATAATGTTTTCCTGCGCGTTAATTTCTTTGTCGCTTGACCGAGAGCCTCTTATATTTAACGCCATAGCGTTATCAGCCGTTTTAATTTTGCTTTTTCAGCCGCAACAGCTTTTCACGGCTTCATTTCAAATGTCTTACGCGGCAACAACCGGAATAATTTGTTTTTACCGCCCTGTTTTAAGAGTTTTCGGAAAAGTTAAAAATAAAATACTAAAGTTTTTCTGCGAAGTTCTGTCCATTACCATTTCCGCGCAAATTTTACTTATTCCCGTGATCATGTATTATTTCGGAAAAGTTTCCATAATATCGTTTATAGCAAACTTAATAGTTGTTCCGCTTATAAGCGTTATTTTATTCTCTGGGATGATATTTTATTTTATGACATTTATTTTTTCATATGGGGCAGTTATATTTTCCGCGGCAATTTCGGCGGTTTCATATTTTATAATTTCATCGGCTTTATTTTTCGGCAAATTAAAATATGCTTCAGCAATTGTCCCAAAACCCGCTCTTTTTCAGTTATTTTTATTTTTTGTTTTTCTGTTTGCCGCGGGATTTTATAAAGGTAAAAAGCGTTTTATTGCCATGTCGGTTTTGCTGTTTGTTAATTTATGCTATATCGCTGTTCCGCGGTATTCGGAAAGAAAAACGATATTTACGCAGATTTACGAAGGAAATAACGTAACGGTTTTACATATAAGGCACAGAAAAGATAATTGGTTTGAAATATATAACAGTTCTAAGTATTACGACCGTAATTTCATAAATTCTTTTAAACAGTTTCTGGCTTTTTCTGGAATAAAAAAAGCCCGCATAACCGCAGCGGGCTTTGATGAAGACAAAATCAAAAACGACTTAAAAGACAGAGATATTACTATTTCATTTCGTTAAAATAATTAAACAAAGTAAACGTTTCGTCACTGTGCACCAATACCGCAAAATTCAATTCATAACCTTTTTTAACCGGCTTAATACTGCCGATTTTGTCTCCAGCAGAAACTATGTCTCCGAGATTTACGTTTACAGTTCTCAGAATACCGTAATAAATGAAGAAATTTTGCTCAGGGTTATAAAGCCAGACTGAATTCCCTCCGGGAGAATTCAAGGCACCTTTTTTAACATATACTACTACGGCGTTATTTGCCGCGACAACATCAACCGGTTCTAAAACCGTATCCTTTTTTAAGTTGTCAGGGGTTATAAAAAGCCTTAAATAAGGCTGAACTAGAAACTCGTCCCCGTCGAAAAATTTCGTTTCACTGAAAGAAGAACTCATGGCGGCGGTAATTCTTTTCGCGTTTGCGACATTACGTTTAGTAAAACCGGATACGGGAAAAGTCCATTCGATATTCTCGGTTATGCCCCGGTCTTTTAACTCTTCGGTAAGCTTAGGAATAAGTTTTCCGGATTTAAAACTTGCCTCTGCGGAGGTTAGTTTTCCTTTACGCAGTTCGTCTTCATAATCAGACCAGTCTTTTACGGCATCGGCAAAAGCCAATACTGAAATATACATAAAACAAACGGCAAAAATAATTTTTTTCATTTTTTATTTCCTATTTAACTGCAAATTCGCAGACTCCACGCTTCACTCTACCTTTCCAAACGCTTTATTTATTATTTTCTCGCTTGGCTTCTTCGTAAAAATACTGACAAGCGGAACAACGGCAAAAGGAACTATCATCGCTATGCTTGCCGCCAAAGGCGCTTTTGCGGCGCCTAACGCGTAAAATAAAAATATCGCAAGAAACATTCCAGTAAACATTCCGGCTTTTGCCCCCGCTAAAGTCGCTCTTTTCCAGAATAATCCGTACATATAAGGCGCCAGAAAACCTCCGGCGATAACCCCCCATGAAAGAGACATCAAAGTTATTATTATAGAAACTTCATATCTGGCAATAAAATAAGATATCAAAATAAAAAGACCGCTTAAAAAACGCATCATAAAAACCGAATTGCTTTTGGATATATTAGGATTAACATGCCCTTTATACAAATCTATCGCGATGCTTGACGCGGAAACCAAAACCAAAGCGGCAAGCGTTGACATCGAAGCAGAAAGTATCAGAAGCAAAATTACCGCCATAACCCCTGACGGCAGATGTTTCAGTAAAAGTTCCGGAATCATAGCGTCAAAGTCAGGTTTTCCCGACGCCGTTAAAAGCGGTGCGTCAAAAAATACGTGTAATAACGCTCCGTTAAAATAAGCGCACATAGAAATTATCAGAGCTATGCCCAGCGTTACATAAGCCGCAATGTTAATTACTTTTTCGTCTTTTATCGAGTAAAATTTCTGCACCATCTGAGGCATTCCCCAAACTCCGAAAGAAGTCATAAATATCAAAGCTCCAAGCATAAGATAATTTGGAGAACCGTGCGAAGACACATGCTCAAAATAATTTGTTGAAATCTGGTTGATTGACGAAATAAAACCGCCGGCTTTCCCCGTAAGTATAATTACCATAGTTAACGCGCCGGCAATCATTATAAAGCCCTGGATAAAATCGGTTATTGTTACGGCAAAATAACCTCCCAAAATCAAATATATGCCGGTAATGATTACCATAATCAAAAGAGCTAAATCGAAAGAGATGTGAAAATTTACTTCAAACATATAACCCAGACCTTTAAAAATCGAAGCCGCGTAAGGAAGCAAAAATAAAAAAATTACGGTCGCGGCGATTATCTTAAAATATTTTCCGCCGTATCTCTCCTGAAGAAATTCCGGCATTGTGACCACGTCGAGATTTTGAGTCATTCTTCTGGTTCTTTTGCCTAAAACAATCCATGCCAAAAACGCGCCGATAAAAGCGTTCCCGGCTGCTATCCATAAAGCGTTTAAACCGTAAACCCAGCCGAGTTTTCCGGCAAAACCTATGAAAACAACAGCCGAAAAATAAGTCACTCCGTAGGCAAAAGCCGAAATCCACGGACCGATTTTTCTTGAACCGATAAAAAAATCATTGAGGGTTTTTGTTTTTTTCATTCCCCAGAAACCGGCCGCTATCATCACTATTATGAATACCGAAATAAGCATTACAGAAATCATTTTTTTGTCCTTTGACCATGCATGTCATACTGAGCGAAGCGAATGTATCCAATTATTAATGGCGTGGATTCTTCACCCCTGCGGGATTCAGAATGACAGACAAGTCTTATTTAATAATTATATATTTTGTCTTTATCCAAAACGTTTAGTCCGAAGTTTTTAAAAATATCCTCAATATCCGGCCTGTTTTCGATTTCAAGAATAATAGCCGCCGTTTTTCCGTCTCCGAGCAAAAATCCGTAACAATCTTCCACGTTTATATTACTTTGCGAAAATTTAGATATTATATTATGCAAAGCGCCCGGAACATTGTCTATTTCCACCGCGGTAATTTTTCTTTTTGTAACCGTAAAATTCTGCTTTTTCAATTCGTCGTAAGCCTTGTCCGGATCATTTACGAGAAGTTTCACAACGCCAAAATCTCCCGCGCTTGCCAAAGACATCGCCCTCAAATTTATTTTGTTGTCATCAAGAACTTTCGTAATTTTCTCAAGTTTGCCGGGCTTGTTTTCCACCAAAAAAACAGACAAATGATATGCCATAAATACCTCTTTCCTAATTTCTTAAGTCGTAGACTCTTTTCGCTTTCCCTTCGCTTACAGGCAGACTTCCCCTGTCTACAAAATTAACATTTGGCGAAACTCCGGTTTCTTCTTTAATCTTTGCTTCTATCTTGGATTTTAATTTTTCCAGCTCCTGCAAAGTTCCCCCGAAAGTGTTGTCATTTATTTCTATTTTAATATTGAGCTTGTCCATATAATTCTGTTTGATTATTTCGATTATATAGTTTTTGCTTGCTTCCGGAATATCCATAATGGTTTTTTCTATCTGTATCGGGAAAATATTGACGCCGTTTATTATCATCATATCGTCCGTTCTGCCCTTTATACGCGCGATTCTCCTGTGAGTTCTTCCGCAGGAACAAAGTTCCGGAATTATTTTTGTCAGGTCTCTTGTCCTGTATCTTATTACGGGCATAGCCTGCCTGTTGATAGCGGTCAAAACAAGTTCGCCTTCTTCTCCGTCGGGCAAAACTTCAAACGTATCCGGATTTACAATTTCCGGTATAACAAAATCTTCCCAAATGTGCATACCGTTTTGTTTGTCGCATTCAAAAGCCACTCCGGGACCGCTTATCTCGGAAAGCCCGTAAGAATTAAAAGCTTTTAGACCGTAAAAGCCCTGTATTTCCCTGCGCAATTCTTCGGTGTGAGGTTCCGCCCCGAGAAAAAATATTTTGAGATTTAAATCTTTTTTCGGGTCGACTCCGTTTTCAATCATTGCGTGATACAATCTTACGGCATAGCTCGGAAGTATATGCACCACGGTTGTTCCGAAGCTTTTCATAAACCATATCTGCCTTTTGCTGTTTCCGGGGCCTATCGGAATAGTCAGCATTCCGAGTTTTTCCGCGCCGTAATGAAACCCGAGCCCGCCCGTAAAAAGCCCGTATCCCATAGTATTCTGAAAAATATCGTTTTTTCTTGCTCCGGCAGTGTACATGCATCTTGCGGAAATATCAGCCCAGTTTGACAAATCCTGAGCCGTATGATACACGACCGTAGGATTTCCCGTAGTTCCTGAAGAAGAATGCAGCCTTACGGCTTCGCCCAAATCAACGCATAAAAAATCGTACGGAAAGCCCGAACGCAAATCTTCTTTTGTAGTAAAAGGCAAATCTTTAATCTGTTTTATATCTTTAATGTTTTGAATATTTTTAAGTTTTCCACCGTAAAATTTTGATTTTTTCGCGCGCTCTATGGTGTTGTTAAGCATTTTAAGCTGAAGCTTTTCGATTTCGCTGCGGTCTGCGGTTTCTATATCTTTTTGCCAAAACATATGCCCTCTTCTTTTGTTTAAAAAATGTTTATTTTATATAATTATAAATATTGATAATTATAGCAAATTGGAAATAACTATGAAATACAGCGCAGGTATAATTTACAATAAGAATAAGCCAAACGCAAAAAAACTTGCGTCTGAAGTCGCGGCTTGGCTAAAAAACAATAAATGCCGGGTTTTTGTAAGCGATTCTTTATCCGTAAAACCAAAAAAAACCGATTTTGTTTTATCAATAGGCGGCGACGGGACAATGCTAAAGGTTATAAGGACTTTCTCGCCTTTGGGCGTGCCGGTAAAAGGCATAAATCTGGGATCTTTGGGTTTTTTAACAGACACGGACACAAACGAAATATTCGCGCTGCTCAACAATATATTTAAAACAGGCATAAGGTTTGAAAAAAGAGTTTTACTTTCGGCAGAATTTACATATAACGGCAAAAAAATCAAAACTATAGCCGCAAACGACTGCGTTATCCGGGCATTGTCCGGCGGAAAACTTATTACCGTTGACGTAAGCACGGACAAAGAATTTACGGCCGAATACAAATGCGACGGAATGATAATGGCAACGCCGACCGGTTCGACCGCGTACTCCCTTGCCGCGTCCGGACCTATAGTCTATCCGAATCTCCCTGTTTTTATAATCACCCCTATTTCCCCGCACACGCTGACGCAAAGGCCTATGATACTATCAGACAAAAACAACATAGCGTTGTCCGCAAAAAACAAACACAATAACGGAAAAATTTTATTGTCTATAGACGGTCAGGAAAATTACTCGCTTACAAACGCAAGCAAAGTCAAATTTTCGCTTTACAAAAAACCGTTAAAACTCATAAAAAACGGAAGCAAATCTTATTTTGAAACTTTGAAAAAGAAGCTGCACTGGGGAGTTTGAAAACGGCAGAGTGAAAAGTTGAAAGAGAAAAGTGAAAATAAAGGCAAAACCAATAATTTATGTTATTAAATCTAACCATTAAAAACTATGCCTTAATTGAGGATTTAAATATTGAGTTCAGCAGCGGGTTTACCGTTATATCAGGCGAAACAGGTGCGGGAAAATCCATACTCATAAAATCTATCGAACTTTTAACGGGCTCTCGCGCCGATTCTTCCGCAATACGCTCCGGATGTTCAATCTGCTCAATAGCGGCGTCTTTTGAATATAAAGACAAGAGAATTACGGATTTTTTAGACAATATTTCAATTCCCGCAAACGATAATACAATTTTAATCCGCAGGACTGTTGAAAACACGGGCAAAAGCAAAGCCTTTATAAATGATTCCCCGGTAAACATTTCAACTCTCTCGGAACTCGGAAATTTTTTAATAGATTTTCACAATCAGGATGAAAAGCATTCTCTCCTTGACGTAAACACCCAGCTTAAAATTTTAGACAATGAAACAGAAGACATTGCCCCGCTGCTTGAAAAATCAAACGCTTTATACGAACAACTGAAAGATATTAAGTCAAAACTTGAAGATATGAATCTTTCGGACGCGGAAAGGGCAAGAAAAACAGATTTATATTCTTTTCAGTTAAAAGAAATAGACGACGCGAATCTCGAGCATCAGGAAGAAGAAAAACTTGAAACAGAGCTTCTCAAACTAAAAAACGCGGAAAAAATAGCTTCGCTATCGGAAGAAATCGTATCTCTGTTATATTCTGACGAAAACTCCGCATTAAACAGAATTTTAAAAGCAAAAAAAAATATAGAACAAATAAACAATTACAGCTCCGATGCTTCCGAAGCTCTGTCGCTTATAGAGCAGTCTTACTATCAGGCGGAAGAAGCTTACAGGGAAGTTGAAGAAATTCTTTCAAAAACGGATTTAAATCCGGAAAAATTAAATGAAGCTCTTGAAAGATCCGAACTTATAAAAAAGTTAAAGAAAAAATACGGAGCAAATATTCCTGAAATTTTAAACTATAAAAATAAAATCGAGAAGGAATTAAAACTGTTTCAGGACTGTCATGATAATACCGAAAAGCTTGAGAAAGAGCTTGAAGATAAAGCAAAACAGCTGGACGAAATCTGCGAAAAAATAAGCAAAAAACGTAAAAAAGCTGCGATTTCGTTTTCAGAAAAAGTGAAAAATAATTTACTTGAGCTGGATATTAAAAACGCGGTTTTTGAAATTAAATTCGACAAAAAAGACGCAATGGCCAACGGCTGCGATTTAATAGATTTTATGTTTTGCGCAAACAAAGGCGAAAAAATACTTCCGTTAAGAAACACCGCTTCCGGAGGCGAATTGTCCAGAGTGCTTTTAGCGATAGAATTATCGTCAAAGCTTGAAAACGACCAAACAACGATATTTGACGAAATAGATACGGGCACAGGAGGAAAAACCGGAGAAAAGATAGGTTTAAAACTCGCGCGGCTTGCGGAAAAAAAGCAGGTTTTTTCAATCACGCATCTTGCCCAAGTCAGCGCTTTTGCAAAAACCCACATAAAAATATATAAAGAAACCAAAAACTCGAGGACCTATACCAAAGCCAAAATACTTTCAGAAGCCGAACATATAGAAGAAATCGCCAGAATGATATCCGGCGAAAATATCACGCCTCACGCGTTAGAACACGCGAAAACTTTAATTAATTCTTGTAAAAACAAATAAATTAATTTACTTTAACACCGTCTAGAGTTATAGTTGAAAAATCGGAGTCCTGTAATACTAATACGACAACCGGATTTCCTGTTTGTCCTGTAGCAGTTATAGTATACGGATATCCTCCGTTTGTAACGGTAAAAGTTCTATAATATTTATTAGCTCTGGCATCTACCTCTCCGACTGAAGCTCCAAAATTCATAACACCGCCGCTTGGTGCCGGTAATAAAGCGCCAGGGTTAATAGCGTTATAAGCATCAATAGAATCTCTTACTGTTTCAACCAACTTAATACCTTCCGCGGCAATTGCTTTTCTTGCGCGGTCTCTGTACATAGGCACTGCGACAATTGATAAAATACCTACAATAACAATAACGATGATCAACTCTACCAACGTAAAACCTTTTGATTTTCTCATATTTCCCTCATAAAAAAAGCCGCCCTGTTTTTACAGGGCGGCTTGTAAAAAACAAATTAAAGAATACTTCCACTCCATGAGGGCTCGCCGGTTGTCGTAACATCCAACATAACAGTCTGTCCGGCTACACCTGTACCAGCCTGTCCTGTCGTTGATGCCGTAAATCCTGTAGCACTACCGGTTACACTCCAATTTACGAAATACTTATTAGACCTTGAGTCAACATCAAGCACTGAGTCTACGGGACCACTAGCGCTATAAAAGGTACCAAACTCCGCAAAATAAACCTTTTGAGCGGAACTAATTGACCCTAATAATGTCTTACCTTCAGAAGCCATTGCCCTTTGCGTATAACCTCTGTACATAGGAACAGCAACAATTGACAAAATAGCTACAATAACAATAACGATGATCAACTCTACCAGCGTAAAACCTTTTGATTTCTTCATACTATCCTCCTTTTTTTATTTTACCGCACTTATGCGGTTGCAGTGTGACTGCGACATAATTATAGCAAAACGCTTAAAATATTGCAATACTTTTTTTATTATACTAAATTATCCGCAATATTAAACTTATATTTTCTTTGATTTAATCAACTTGTACTCTACCGAATCGGAAAGGGCCTGCCAGGACGCGTCTATTATGTTTTCGTTGACGCCTACGGTACCCCACGACTTTGACGAGTCGGATGATTCTATGAGAACCCTTACCTTTGCGGCCGTATTCGCGTCGCTGTTAACAACCCTGACTTTAAAGTCCGTTAAAACCACGCTTTTGATTTCAGGGAAATATTTTACCAGCGCTTTACGCAGACAGTTGTCCAAAGCGTTTACCGGACCCTCGCCTTCCGCGACTGTGTGTTCCTCTTTGCCTTTTATGTCAAGCTTGACAGTGGCTTCGGAAACTATATTCCCGGCCGTATCTTTCTCAACCGAGACTCTGTAACCTTTCAAAGAGAAAAAAGGCTTGAAAGATTCCAATGCTTTTTTGGTAAGCAAAAAGAAAGAAGCGTCGGCGTCTTCGTACTGATAGCCTTTATTCTCCATATCTTTTACGGTTTCTATAACTTTTTTAACCTGTTCGGGAGCGCCGCCGATAGCCATCGCAAGCTCATTTGCTTTAGAAACCACGTTGCTTTTACCCGACAAATCGCTTACGAGAATTCTTCTCTCGTTTCCGACAAACTTCGGATTTATATGCTCGTAAGTTTCAGAGCTTCTTTCCATAGCCGATACGTGTATTCCCGCTTTATGGGCAAAAGCGTTTCTGCCGACATAAGGCTTTGAGTCGTTCGGAATCAAATTTGCTATTTCATCCACATACCTTGAAAGCTCCGTAAGCTTTTGCATATTTTTTGCAGGAACGCATTTATAATTTCTTTTCAGCTGAAGTCCGGGAATTATGGAACAGAGGTTCGCATTGCCGCAACGCTCGCCAAGCCCGTTGACAGTGCCCTGAACCATAACGCAGCCTTCCTCAACAGCTGTTATGGAATTAGCCACGGCACAGCCCGAATCGTTATGAGTATGTATTCCGAATTTAACGTCGCCGAACGTTTTCAGCGTTTCCCTGACGGCATTTTGTATATCGGAAGGAAGCATACCGCCGTTTGTTTCGCATAAGCAAATTATATCGGCTCCGGCGTTTAAAGCGGTTTCCACGGCTTCGAAAGCGTATTTTTTATTGTTTTTATACCCGTCAAAAAAATGTTCAGCGTCAAAGACGACTTCCATTTTTTTCGATTTCAGAAAAGCCACGCTTTCGGAAATCATTTTTAAATTTTCTTCGTTTGACGTTTTAAGGGCATATTTGACGTGCAAGTCCCAGGATTTCCCGAAAATGCAGGCTACCGGCACGCCGGAAGCGACGATAGTCTTAAGACTGCAGTCGTCGGAAGCCTTAACGCCTTTGCGTCTTGTGGAACCGAAAGCAGTAAGCTTTGAAGACAAACGAAGTTTCTTTGCCTGTCTGAAAAATAATTCGTCTTTAGGGTTGGAACCGGGCCAGCCGCCTTCAATATAAGCGACGCCAAAAGCATTTAGCGCTTTGGCAATTTTCAGCTTATCTTCAACGGTAAAAGAAATACCCGCGCCCTGCGAGCCGTCCCTTAATGTAGTATCAAAAATTAAAATGTTTTTCATAATATTATTTTACTCTTTGTCATACCCGAATGTCTTAATCGGGTATCCATTTTTAACTAAAAACTATTCTTTATCCCTTACGCCTTTAACAACAAACGTGGATTCCCGATTACGAATCTCGGGAATGACGAACGTATGTTTTTTTATTTTTTCGCCAGCTTGAATCCTTTGTGAAGTTCTTCCACGGCTTTTACCATATCGACTTCGTCTACTATGCACGAAATTTTTATTTCGCTCGTAGAAATCATTTCTATATTTATGCCTTTTTTGGAAAGAATGTCAAACATCTGCGCGGCGACTCCGGCATTGCTTCTCATGCCTATTCCTACAACCGAAACTTTTGCCACGTGCTCGTCGCACACCACGCTTGCCGCTTTAAGCTCGGAGGCTATTTTGTCAAGCTCTCTCTGGGTTTTTTTCATATCGGCTTTGCTGACGGTAAATGAAATATCGTTCTTTTGGTTAACGGCCGCGGACTGTATAATCATATCTACGTTTACGTTGATTTTCGCGAGTTTTCCGAAAATTTTTGCCGCGACTCCCGGCGTATCCGGAATATCTATTATCGTAAATTTTACCTGATTTTTATCAAACGTTATTCCCGAAACTAATAATTCTTCCATCTTTTTCCTCCCGATTTTTGCTTCGCTTGTTATTATTGTGCCGTCATTATCGCTGAAAGTGCTTCTGGAATGTATTTCCACGCCGTACTTTTTCGCGACTTCAACGCTTCTTGACTGAAGCACTTGCGCGCCGGATCCCGCCATTTCAAGCATTTCGTCGTAAGAAAGACAGTCCAATTTTCTTGCGTCTTTTACGACTCTTGGGTCAGTGGTAAACACGCCTTCAACATCCGAATATATTTCGCAGGAGTCGGCCTCAAGAGCGGCCGCCAAAGCAACGGCAGTCAAATCCGAACCGCCCCTTCCGAGCGTGGTTATATCGCCTTTAGTGTTTATTGCCTGAAAACCAGCCACAATTACTATATTGTTTTTGGCAAGCTGGGCTTTAACTTTTTTCGGGTCTATTTTTTTAATTCTGGCGCGGGTGTGGTCTGCGTCCGCCAAAATTCCGGCTTGCGGACCGGTCATAGAAATAACTTTTTCTCCGATGGTGTCAATTGCCATCGCAAGCAGCGAAATTGAAACCATTTCGCCGGTAGCCAAAAGCATATCCATTTCTCTTGCCGGAGGATTAGAAGTAATTTTATTTGCCATTTCAAGCAAATCGTCCGTAGTGTCTCCGGGAGCGGAAACCACAACCACAACTTTGTTGCCCGCTTTCTTTTTTGCGACTATTTTTCCGGCCACATGTTTCATTTTTTCAGCGTCGGCAACGGAAGAACCGCCAAATTTCATTACAACTAATGCCATATACAACTCCTAAAAATAAAGTGAAAAGTGAAGAGTGAAAAGTGAAAATAACGAGTTTTTGCTTTGCAAAAACATATTTCAAGTTTCGGTAACCCTGCGGCTTGCGCGCAGGGCGAAACACAATATTTTAACTTTCCACTTTTAACTTTTCACTTTGTAGTTATAATTCCTTTCTTGTCAAAATCCAAAATATACGCTTTCACGGAAACGCTTTCTCTTTTCCACACTTTAACCATTGCTTTCTTTACTTCTTCGGCTTTTTTCGCATCGCACAAAGCCGCGATAGTAGGTCCCGAACCCGAAAGATAAGAACCGTAAGCGCCGTTATCCAAAGCCGCTTTTAAAACTTCATCCATAGCGGGTATCATTTTGCCGCGGTAAGGCTGATGTATTTTATCCTGCATGCCTTTTTCCAAAAGCGCGAAATCGCCCGTGCAAAACGCCGCGGTAAGAAACGCGACTCTTGAAGTATTAAAAACCACGTCTTTTAAATCCACGTTTTTAGGCAAAATCTGCCTTGAACGTTTTGTCCTGAGCTCAAAAGACGGAACGCACAAAACGACTTTTAATTTCGGAACAGGCAAATGGACTATGGTTCCGTGTCCGCCGTCTTCTTTGCCGCAAACACATAAACCGCCGAACACTGCAGGCGCGACATTATCAGGATGCCCTTCGATTTTTATCGCAAGTTCGGTTATTTGCGATTTGTTCAGCTTGTTGCCGCACAAAGCGTTTGCCAAAGCAATGCCGCCGACAATAGCCGACGCGCTCGATCCCAAACCGCCGCTTAACGGAATGCCCGTTTTAATTGTTATATTAAGATTTTTTAAATTATATTTTGTTTCTTTTAAAAGCTTGAAAGTTTCCTGCATAGACTGCCATACAAGACTTTTCTCGCCTTTCGGCAGCATTTTCCGCCCTTCGCCTTTTAAGACAAATTTTGTACTTGCGGCGTTTGGCACATATTCCGCTTCAAACTCATTATACAAACCAACCGCCGCTCCTAAAACGTCAAACCCGGGACCTAAATTCGCCGTCGTAGCCGGCACCCTCATTCGAACTTTCATCTTTTTGTCCTTTTTACAAGCTTTTAAATTACGGATAATTATACAAAATATTTATAGAGATGTATAAAGATTTGAGGCGAAACGAGGCTTGCGATGACGAAGTGTACCGAAGTGACAAAAGCATGTCTTTATCCTTACTTTTGTCATCCCCGAATGTCTTAAGAGTTTTTTCAAAACTCTGCCTTCGGCAGTACGGGGATCCATGTTTCTGAGTGCATGAGTTTGCTTCTGCCGAAGCCGCAGTAAAAAAGATTATTCGTCTCTCATTGCGCAGAATTCGCCGCACATAGTGCAGACGTCTTCATGCTGCGGAGGAAGTTTGGCTCTTTCTTTGGCGAGTTTTTCGGGGTCTATGCAGAACAATTCCTGTTTTTTCCAGTCCCTTGCTTTGCGCCATTTTGACATTTCGTCGTCTTGTTCTTTTGCGCCTTTTACGCCTTTAACTATATCCGCCGCATGTCCCGCTATTCTTGCGGAAATGACGCCTTCACGCACATCCGCAATATCAGGCAGTCTTATGTGTTCCGCAGGAGTTACATAGCAAATGAAATCAACGCCATAAGAAGCAGCCAAAGCTCCGCCTATTGCCGACGTTATATGGTCATATCCCGGAGCAATATCCGTGACCAAAGGTCCTAAAAAATATAAAGGCGCGTCATGTCCCAATCTTTTGGCAAGCCTTACGTTTGCTTCAATTTGATTTAGCGGCACGTGTCCCGGACCTTCTATCATAGTTTGCACACCTGCGGCTCTTGCTTTTAAAACAAGTTCGCCGAGTATCGCAAGTTCGCCAAGCTGAACCGCGTCCGAAGCGTCAAACGCAGCGCCCGGACGAAAACCGTCGCCAAGCGATAAAGTCACGTCGTATTTCGCTGCTATTTTCAAAAGTCTGTCGTATTGTTCGTATAAAGGATTTTCTTTGCCGGTAGCGTTAATACACTTAACTAAAAACGAACCGCCGCGGCTTACAACCCCGGCAAGCCGTCCTTGGCGGTTTAATATTTCTACAGTAGCTTTATTTATTCCACAATGAACCGTAATAAAATCCACGCCCTGCTGGGCCTGTTCTTCTATAACGTCAAAAAGCGTTTCGCTGTCTATCTGCGATATTTTTTTGCCTGCCGCCACAGTCCTGCATGCAGCTTCGTAAATAGGCACGGTTCCGACTTGTACTGGGCAATGCGCTAGAATTTCTTTTCTTATTTGCGTAAGATTTCCGCCTGTAGATAAATCCATAACGGCATCCGCGCCGGCTTTTACGGCAGCGTCAAGTTTATCAAGTTCTTCTTTCAAATCTATGTGGTCCGGCGAAGTTCCGATATTTGCGTTGACTTTAGTTTTCAAACCTTTGCCTACGGCAACTATTTTAGGCAGTCTCCTGTTAATATTTTTAGGAATCACTATCGTGCCTGAAGCAACGCCTTCCCTTATAAATTCTTCGCTTAAGCCTTCCGCTTTCGCCGCGGCTTTTATTAAATCGTTGGGTTTGTTGTCGCGCGCATCCGTCATTAATGTCATATCAATTACCTTTTTTATTATAGTGTGTAACGCAAACCGAATTTCCAGCCGAAACTGCTAAAATTAAGCACGCTTGTACGATAATAATTCAATCCGAGGTCAATACTGAAAGCATCGGCTATTGTAAAGCTCATGCCGGTGTAAATACCGCCGATAAAATCCGTTCCGGAACGGTTATAAGTATAGTCGCTCCCTAACCATACATAATTTGTCCTTTGTTCCCAGCTTGAAATACCGGCTCCGCCGCCTATATACATCGCAAAAACTCTTGTGGAAAGATAGTCATAATAAAAATTTATCATGCCTGCCTGCTCGGATGAAGCCGATATGACTCCTGTAAATAACCATGAGAGTATATCGTTGGCAGAACCTCTGCTCAAATAAGACAGCTCCATGCGGGCGCGCTCGTGTTTTACGCCTAACCCCATGTTAAAAAGCCCGCCTATTGAAGTAGCTTTTTTTAATCCCCAGTCTGCTTCTGGAGTTTGAACTTCGACGATTCCTAAAGAAAGCTGTGCGTCCATGCTTATATACGGGCGCCAATCAACTCCTGCGGCTTCAAAACTATAAGCAAAAGCCATGACCGGCAAAAATGTTAACGACAATAAAACAAACGCCAATTTCTTCATATTTCACTCCCGTTAATTAACGTACGATTTTTTAAACTCTAAATTTTCCGAATCTTTTTTAGAAGCTTCTACTTTTATTTTGTCGCCTTCTTTAAACTCGCCTGCAATAAGTTTTGACGACAGCGGATTTAAAAGATATGTCTGTATCGCTCTTTTTAAAGGCCTTGCGCCGAAAGCAGGGTTATATCCTTTTGAAGATATAAAATCTTTGGCTTTATCTGTAAGTTCGACGTGTATTTTTCTTGCCGCAAGACGTTCTTCAAAAGAGCGTATTTGTATGTCGATAATTTTATTTAGTTCGGATTCCGTCAATTTCTGAAATATTATTACTTCGTCTATTCTGTTTAAAAATTCGGGTCTGAAACTTCTGTGCAGTTCGCCTAAAACTTTTTCTTTCACTTTGGAATAATCGTCCTCTTCCTGAATATACTGCGAACCCAAATTCGACGTCATTATCACGACTGTATTTTTAAAATCAACGGTTCTTCCCTGGCCGTCGGTAAGCCTGCCGTCGTCAAACAGCTGAAGCATAACGTTAAAAACTTCCGGATTTGCTTTTTCGATTTCGTCAAATAATACCACGGAATAAGGCCTGCGCCTGACAGCTTCGGTAAGCTGCCCTCCTTCCTCAAAACCCACATATCCCGGAGGCGCTCCGATTAAACGCGAGACGCTGTGTTTTTCCATATATTCCGACATATCTATACGGACAATATTTTTCTCGTCGTTAAAAAGCAAAACCGCCAAAGCTTTCGCAAGTTCTGTTTTTCCTACGCCGGTAGGGCCTAAAAATAAAAACGTACCTATGGGCTTATTAGGGTCGGAAAGCCCGGAACGGCTGCGCCTTACAGCGTTGGATATCGCGGTAATGGCTTCGTCCTGACCGATTACTCTTTCATGAAGCTTAGCTTCCATTTGAAGAAGTTTTTGCATTTCGCCTTCCATCATGCGCGACACGGGAATGCCAGTCCACTTGCTTACTACTTCGGCAATGTCTTCTTCGTCAACTTCTTCTTTAAGCATTTTATTTTCTTTCTGGAGTTTCGCGAGTTTATTATTTTCTTCCTCAAGCTGCTTTTGCATATTTGGAATTTTTCCGTAACGGATTTCCGCGACCGTGTTTAAATCGCCGTTTCTTTCGGACCTTTGCTCTTCGATTTTCATTTCTTCAATGTCCGCTTTGAGCTTTCTTATAACGGAAATCGAAGATTTTTCTTTTTCCCAGTGAACTTTCATTTCTGCGGACTGGCCTTTAAGATTTTCAATCTCTTTTTCAAGACCCGCAAGCCTTTCTTTGGAAGCCGCGTCGGTCTCTTTTTTCACTGCCTGTTTTTCTATTTCAAGCTGGCGCAGCCTTCGTTCCACGGCGTCAAGTTCGGACGGCATGGAATCTATTTCTATGCGGAGCCTGCTTGCCGATTCGTCGACAAGGTCTATGGCTTTATCCGGCAGGAATCTGTCGGAAATGTATCTTGCAGAAAGCGTTGCCGCAGCGACAAGAGCTGAATCCTTAATTTTTACGCCGTGATGGACTTCGTATTTTTCTTTTATGCCGCGCAAAATCGCGATAGTATCATCAACGGAAGGTTCGCCGACGTAAACAGGCTGGAAACGGCGTTCCAAAGCCGCGTCTTTTTCTATGTATTTTCTGTACTCGTCTAAAGTCGTAGCTCCGACAAGTTTAAGTTCCCCTCTTGCAAGCATGGGTTTTAACATATTGGCGGCGTCAACAGCGCCTTCCGACGCGCCTGCCCCTACAATTGTATGCAGCTCGTCAATAAAGAGAATAATTCTCCCGTTTGCGGACTGGATTTCTTTTAAAACCGCTTTAAGACGGTCTTCAAATTCGCCCCTGTATTTTGCGCCGGCTATAAGAGCGCCCAAATCCAAAGCAATAACTTTTTTGTCTTTTAAACTTTCCGGAACGTCGCCGGAAACTATGCGGCTTGCAAGTCCTTCTACTATGGCGGTTTTGCCTACGCCCGGCTCGCCGATAATTACGGGATTGTTTTTTGTTCTGCGCGACAAAACCTGAACGCAGCGCCGGATTTCTTCGTCCCTTCCTATCACAGGGTCGAGTTTTCCGCGCTTGCCAAGATCTGTTAAATCTTTTCCGTATTTTTCCAAAGCCTGATACTTGTCTTCGGGGTTCTGATCGGTCACTTTTTGATCGCCTCTTATGCTTACCAAAATTTTTAATATGGAATCTTTTGTCAGTCCGTACTTTTTTAGAATTTTAGAACAGGCTTCGCTTGTTTCATCCGCGATAGCCATTAAAATATGTTCCGTGGAAACAAAATCGTCTTTTAAGTTTTTGGATATTTTTTCCGCGTTGGAAAGAATTTTGTTTAAAACATTTGACAAATACAAATTGCCGCCTGAAACCTTCGGCTTTTTATCGATTTCAGAAAGCAGGTCGCTTGTTATGTTGGCGACGACAAGTTCTTCCTGCTCTGTTGCGGCGGACTTCATTATAACAGCTTTAACCGTTCCTTCGTTTTGCCTGACCAAAGCAAGCAAAAGATGTTCCGCGCTTATTTCCTGATTGCCGTACTCCGTGGCAATATTTTGCGCGTCCGCGAGAGCTTCCTGAGACTTGATTGTGAATTTGGATAAATTCATTGCACCACCTAAAAAAGCAAGCTGTCATTCTGCGCACTGCAACTTCGCGCAGTGTAAACTCCGTCGCAGAATCTATAAATTTATAGACCCTGCGAGAGACTTCGCCTCCGCAGGGTGACAACTAAGAGATTTCCTGCAACAAGACTACGAGGTAATATGACAAATATTATATTTATTTGCTGTTGTTCCCGTTGAGTTTTATGCACTTTTTTACTTCTTCAAGAGCGGCGTTTAATTTTTTCTCATATTTGATTTGTTCTTCCAAAACAAATCTCACGGCGTCGGTAATAGGATCCGGAAGTTTGCCGTGTTCAAGTTTTTCAATTTCACGTTCGGAATATCCTATGTTTATTCTGGCAGGCACACCTACCGCAGTCGCGTTTGCGGGAACGTCATGCGTAACTACCGAAGCCGCGCCTATGCGGGCGTTATCTCCCACGGTTATGGCTCCCAAAACTATGGCGTTTGAACCTAAAACCACATTATTTCCTATGGTCGGATGGCGTTTCTTTTTTTCAAGAGTCGTTCCGCCGAGCAAAACGCCTTTATATATTAAAACATCATCTCCGATTTCCGAAGTTTCGCCTATAACCACGCCCATGCCGTGATCTATAAAAAGACGTCTGCCGATTGTCGCTCCCGGATGTATCTCTATGCCGGTTAAAAATCTGCTTATATGCGAAACAAATCTTGCAAGAAAATAAAATTTATATTTCCACAATTTATGGGCAAACCTGTGAAATACTATAGCATGAAGTCCCGGATAGCAAAAAAGAACTTCCAGCCACGAACGCGCGGCCGGATCTTCATGAAAAATATTATTGATGTCTTCCCTTAACAATTTAAACATAGAGCAATTATACTAAAAACTTAAAAAAAAGAAAAACGGGCGGTCATAAAACCGCCCGTTTTGAAACTTTGTTTGGAACTTTGTTCCAAATTTTTATAATCTTATTTCTTTTTGCCTTTTTTCGCTACTTTTTTCTTCGCGGCTTTTTTTACGGCTTTTTTCGCTTTTTTAGGAGCGGCTTTTTTGGATTTCTTTTTTCCGCCTCTGCTCATTATGGCTCTGGAAATGTCACCCTGCTTGTCGATGAAATAAAGATATCCGCTAGCTTTCTTAAGCCCTACTTTCGCTACTTTCGCGGCTTTTCCGCCTTTTTTTCCGCCTCTTGCCATCAATGCTCTGGAAATATCACCCTGTTTGTCGATGAAATAGAGATAACCAGTTTCTCTCTTTACTCCGACTTTCTGTACTTTTTCTGCCATTGTACACCTCCTGTTTTGTTTTGCGACTTTTATTTGTTTTCTCCGGAGTTCTCCGGATTTACATTTTTTTCGTTTTGCGAACCGTCTTCTTTTTTCGTGACAATTTTATCCCTGAGCCAGCTGTCAACTATGTCTTTTGAAAATCTATACTGGCGTCCTATTTTTGAAGCCGGTATTTTTTTCATTTTTATCAAACTGTATATTTTAGACTTACCTATACCCAAATATTCGGAAAGTTCTTTTATGTCCATTATTTGTTTATTGGAATTTATATTTTTATTTTCCATTTTTTACTTTTATTTACCTATTTTTTGTATCCAACGCTTGAATCATACAAATATTATTATATTTTGTCAAGTACTATTTTTTAATATTAAAAAACATTTATTGGTTGCGTTTAACGCTTTTAATTATCATTTGTTATTATTTAGTATTTTTAAGAAAGCTTTAAAAGAGGAAAATTGCGATAAATGATATATTTGTATAAATTTATGTTATAATATGTATCTAAAAAATTTTTAAGAAAAAACATGGAATACCAACTTTTACAAATTATGGCCATCGGCTTTGCTCTTGCTCTTGCGTTCGGATATATAACGCATAAGCTCGGGCTTTCTTCTATGGTCGGTTATCTTGTTGCGGGGTTTTTAATAGGTCCGCTTACGCCAGGCTTTGTCGCGGATTACGGTTTGGCTCATCAGCTTTCGGAAGTCGGCGTAATTCTTTTGATGTTCGGAGTAGGACTGCATTTTAAATTAGACGATTTAATCGCGGTAAAAGGAATAGCCATTCCGGGCGCAATAGCTCAAAGTACCGCTGCTACGGTATGCGGAATTTTTGCCGGTACGGCTTTGGGCCTTGATTTAAAATCATCAGTAATATTGGGTATAGGACTTTCGGTTGCGGGAACGGTAGTATTGCTAAAAGTATTAAACGATAATAATGCTACAAATACGGTACACGGACATGCTGCCGTCGGCTGGCTTGTAGTTGAAGACATTTTTACGGTTGTAGTTTTAGTTCTTCTTCCGCTTTTTCCGGCGCTTTTCGATATAGGAGCGGCAACAACAAATTACGATATTATAAAAACAATTTTAACCGCGCTGCTGCATATTGCGGCTCTGTGGATACTTGTTATGTGGGTCGGCGGAAAATTTGTTCCGTGGATTTTGGCAAAAGTCGCTAAAACACGCTCGCAGGAACTTTTCATTCTGACCGTACTTGTCATAGCTTTTTCAACGGCCGTGATTTCCGCGCTTGTTTTCCATGCCTCTTTCGCTTTGGGCGCGTTTTTGGGAGGAATGGTTGTAGGCAAAACAAAAGTAAGCCACGAGGCCGGCGCGGAGCTGCTTCCGCTGAGAGACGCTTTCTCGGTTTTATTTTTCCTTTCCGTCGGCATGCTTTTCGTCCCGGGCTTTTTACTGCAGCATCCTTTGCTTATCGTCGTATGTCTTGTAATAGTGCTTGTAGTAAAGCCGCTTACCGCAATTATCGTAGTAGCCGTTTTAGGATATTCTCCCCGCACGGCTTTAACCGTTGCCGCAGGTCTGGCTCAGGTAGGAGAGTTTTCTTTCATACTAGCGCAGGAAGCAAAACGCTTAAATCTTGCCGACGACGCGGTATACAACGTTATAATAGTATGCGCGATTATTTCCATATCTTTAAACCCGTCAATTTTCAAAAAAGTTCCAAACTATGAAAAGTTTTTAAAAACCAAGAAAAAGATTTGGAAAGCAATGACTTATATCACGGAAAAAAAAGCCCGCGACAGAAACAAAAACCAGGACCTTGCCAATAATCTTCTTCCGGCAAAAGAGATTTTAAAAGAAAAAAGTGCGATTGTAGTAGGATACGGACCTACGGGGAAAAATATAGTGCGCGCTTTATGCGAGCACAATGTAACGCCCGTAATAATCGAAATGAATGTCGATACTGTAAACCACTTAAGCAGTCAGGGACAGTTTGCGATTTACGGCAACTCGACAAAGAAAAGTATTTTGGAAGCAGCCGGTATTGAAGACGCCGACTATTTGATTATAACCGTTCCGTCTATAAGCGTGACAACCGATACCGCGGCTCTTGCCGCGTTGTTAAATCCGAAAACGAGAATCCTAGTACGCGCAAGATTTTTACACAGCAAAGAACATTTAAAACAAATAGGCGTAACAGGCATTGCTTTTGAAGAAGAAGAAGTTTCAAAATCTTTAACTTCGCTCCTCCTTGACGATTTGGAAAACCAAAGTTTACTAGCCGCCGCGTCGGAAATAGCAAACCAAAACAACGATTAGCAGCCGCTAGGGAGTGTCGACATATATAACACGCACTAGATTGCTATATTTTTTAACACCCTGATGCCCTTAAAAAAAGATTTGCCGAATATCATAAATAAAAGATTAATAATCGCGCACTTGATTATTAATCCTTTGGATCCGTATTTTTTTGCCAGCATTTTTAAATACAGCAGGTGTTGCGTTGTTACGGGCAATAATTCTTTTTGCGTGTTTTTTGAAGCGGTTTTTCCTATTTTGCCGAGTTTATAAAAAAACGTGTTAAAGTAAAACCTCATAAGTTCTCTGTCGGTAAACCCTCTTTTATCCAAATCTTTGGTTAAGGTAATAAAATTATACAAAGCATCCGCGTCTAACTTTTCGCTGCTTCTTGTCGTTATGCTTAAAACTTGTTTCCTGTAAAAATAAATTTCATCATTTATAAACGATATCCCCTTTGCGTATAAAAAAGCAATTGCCATAAAAGGGCAGTCTTCAGAAACTTTGCCTTCATAAAAACTGATATTATTATCCTCAAGTAATTTAGTTTTAAATAATTTTCCCCATACGAAAGCTCCGCCGTATCCTTTCGAAACCCTCTCAAGCTTACTGCCGGCATCGTTTATCTTGTGAATTTTTCTTATTCTTGCCGGTTCATAACTGTTTTTCTCATGATAATAAAATTTATAACTTGCTCTTACTATGTCGGCATTATCCGATAAGGCGGCTTTATATAACGTTTCAAGATAATTCTCGCTAACCCAATCGTCCGAATCTATAAAAGACACGTATTCGCCGCATACGTGTCTTAGACCCGCGTTTCTGGCGCCCGATAACCCTTTATTGCTTTGAGATACGATTTTAAAACGCTCGTCTTTATAAGCATATTCCTGTAAAATTGATAAGGAATTATCGGTTGAACCGTCATTTACACAGATACATTCAAAATCTTTGAATGTCTGATTTTGTATGCTCGTCAAGCATTGGTTTAAATATTTTTCCGTATTATATACGGGCAATATAATAGTAATTTTTGACATTTTTTTATTTTCCCTCTGGTAATTCCTGTTGATTTAAAATATTCTGTATTTTTGCCAAATCTTCCTTGGTGCCCAAAGCGAGAAAAATATCGCCGTCTTCAATAACCGTTGATCCGTTCGGTATTAAAAATCCGTCGCCTCTGGAAATTAAAGCTACCAAACTTCTTGCCGGAAGCTTCAACTCGACAATTTTTTTACCTATAGCTGAAGATTCCAAAGGAACAATTATTTCAAACAAATCCGCATTTATGCCCTGCACCTGTTCAAACTCGATAGGATATCTTTTTCTGACGGTAAGCGGCCTGCTAAGTTTAAGTAAATCAGCCACTTTCCCCAGAGAAACGCCCTGGGTAAGAGCGGAAATGAAAACTATAAAGAAGACTATGTTGAATATTTTATTTGCCTCTGCAATGCCGTAAACAAAAGGAAACATAGCCAAAATAATCGGCACAGCGCCCCTTAAGCCTACCCATGAAACCATAGCTTTTTCGTTAAATCTGAGTCTCGCAAAAACCGTACAAATATACACGCTTATCGGTCTTGCGATAAACATTAACACCAAAGCGGCAAGAATGCCTGTGCCTATAAAAGGCAGCAGTTCCTTAAGGTTAAGCAAAAGCCCCAAAGCCAAAAACATCGTTATTTGCATCAGCCACGCAAGACCTTCCTGAAACCTTACCAAACTCTTTTTATGAATAAAACTGCTGTTTCCGATAACTATGCCGGCAATGTATACGGCTAAAAAACCGTTGCCCTTTATAAAAGTCGACATTGAATAAATAAGCATCACTAACGTCATTAAAAGAACCGGATAAAGACCGTCATAATCAAGATTTATCTTGTTGATTATTTTTACGGCAACCCACCCGAAAAAAAGGCCTGCAATGCAACCTACTCCCATTTCAAGCACGAATTTCGGAACAAGCGAAAGAGGAGTATCTCCGGGAGACGTAATAAGCATCAGCGCGCTTACGGTCAAAAAAACAGCCATCGGATCATTACTTGCGGATTCAAATTCAAGCAAAGAGCGCAGTTTATTGTTAAGAGTTATGCGTTTAGACCTCAAAACCGAAAAAACAGCCGCGGCATCCGTAGAAGACACGATTGCGCCCAAAAGAAAAGACTCTCTCCAGCCGAGATTAAAAATAAAGGACGCGAAAAATGCCATGATTATTGCCGTAAGCAAAACGCCGGCCGTTGCCAAAACCACGCCGACTTTAAAAACAGGTTTTACGTCTCTCCAGTTTGTTCCGACACCGCCGGAAAACAATATATAAGCAAGAGCGACTATGCCTATGTAGTTTGCGGCATCATAATTATTGAAAGAAATTCTTCCTATGTCTTCCGAACCGGCCAATATTCCTATAAGCAAAAAAATAAGCAAAGCCGGAACTCCAAATTTGTCCGACGCTTTGCTAAAAAAAACGCTGAAAAAAACCAAAAGAGCCGCGATAAACAACATTACTTCAAATGAAATTGACATTATGTAACCTCAGTTTTTTGATTTTGCACATTATTATATATCTTTAATTATTGTTTTTCAAAGCTAAAGAAGATTAAACGGACGTTGCCAAACCTCTGTCCTTCCAATTATCCGCCCCCAGCATACGCTTGTATTCCTTATAAAAATTTGTCATACTATGGGTATGGATATTTTTGAAAAACTTTCAATTCTTGCCGCATCCGCAAAATATGACGTTGCCTGCACTTCAAGCGGAACGGATCAAAGTTCAACTGAAAAAGGAAGTATAGGCAGCAAAGTTGCCTGCGGAATATGCCACAGTTTTGCCGCTGACGGACGCTGCATTTCGCTTTTGAAAGTGCTGATGACAAACATATGCGTTTATGACTGCAAATACTGCTTTAACCGCAAATCAAACGATATCAAAAGAACTATATTTTTACCTGAAGAACTTGCCGATTTGACAATACAATTTTACAAACGCAATTATATCGAAGGTTTATTTTTAAGTTCCGGCGTAATCAAAAATCCCGATTATACCTGCGAGCTTATGATAAAGACTTTAAGCATTTTAAGATACGCGCACCGTTTTAACGGCTACATACACGCAAAAGCAATACCCGGAGCGGACGGCAAACTTTTAAGACAGCTCGGACTTTTGGCGGACAGAATGAGCGTAAACATTGAAATGCCGTCGCAAAACAGCCTGCAGCTTTTAGCGCCCGATAAAAGCAAAGAATCTATTTTTACGCCTATGAATTTTATAAAAGAAAGCATTTCCGAAAATACCAGAGAACTAACTATTTATAAAAAAGCCCCTAAATTTGTGCCTGCCGGACAAAGCACCCAGATGATTATAGGCGCCACTCCTGAAACAGATAATCAAATTTTAAGGCTTTCAGAAAATCTTTATAAAAAATATAAATTGAAAAGAGTTTTCTTTTCAGCATACGCTCCTGTTTCAAACGACAAACTTTTGCCGTCAACGGATTTTAAACCTCCTTTGCTCAGAGAACACAGGCTTTACCAGGCAGACTGGCTCATGCGTTATTATAATTTCAGAGCGGACGAAATTTTAGACGAAAAAACTCCGAATTTTAACCCGTTTATCGACCCCAAATGCAACTGGGCTGTTAACCATCCTGAATTTTTCCCCGTGGAAATAAATAAAGCTTCCAAAGAAGAACTTTTAAGAGTACCGGGAATAGGCGTCAGAAGCGCGTTGAAAATAATAGCCGCGCGACGTTATTCTTCTTTGGATTTTGAGGCGTTAAAAAAACTCGGAGTAGTATTAAAACGCGCGCGTTATTTCATATTATGCGGCGGACGAAAAAGCGAAGGGCTTATAATAAAAAACGACGAAATTTTAAAAGCTTTAATGTCAAAACAGGAACTGGCAATGTATAAAGATCACTTTTTACCTTCGCAGTTGGAATTATTCAGGGAGAATGTACAAACTCCAGCTTTGTTGTCATTCCGGGCTTGACCCGGAATCCATTTTTATTGAATATTTGTCTTTTACCAATATATCTTTAACAACAACGTGGATACCGTTTTTCAACGGTATGACAAAGAGACTTAATAATATGAACAACTTCACCAAACAAAATATCATTTACGGTTACGACGGAACTTTCGACGGGTTTCTCTGCTGCGCATTTGAAAGTTTTTCGCGTAAAGAAATCCCGACGGATATTGTAAGCGAAAAAGATTTTCAGCCAAGTCTTCTTGAACAATTCAACATCGCGACCGATCTTGAAAAATCCGGACGGGTAAAAAAATCCATACGCGAAAAAATAAGCAGTGACGCTTTATTTTTTCTGCGCGACGCGCTGTTTACAAACCTTACGGAAAAAGAATTATATATGCTTGAGTTTATTAGGCTGGGTTATAAAACGGGAAGCAAAATTATGTCCATGCTTTCAAACGATATTGTAAGTAAACTTACAAAAGCCGTCCGATTTCTGTATAACGAATCGCACCGTTACAAGGGATTTATAAGGTTTTCAGAATACGGCGAACTGCTTGTTTCGTCAATAAAACCCAAAAACTTCGTTCTCCCTTATGTCGCGCCGCATTTTTCGCAAAGACTGCCGAACGAAAAATTTATAATTATAGACGAAACAAACAAAGCGGTATGTATTTACGAAAAAGGCAAATTATCGTTATTTGACGCCAAAGATATAGCAATACCGAAAACAGATGAAAAAGAAGTTTTCTATAGAAATTTATGGAAAGATTTTTGCGAATCCATAGCCATAAAAGAAAGATTCAATCCGAAATGCCAAAACACGCTTCTGCCAAAAAGATACCGCGACAGAATGACGGAATTTCAATAACTACAGTTAGGAGTGAGGAATGAGGAGTTAGGAATTAACAACAAACGTGGATTCCGGCTTTCGCCGGAATGACAACAGCGCGCAATAATTCTTAACTCTTAATCTCTCTCTTCACTGAAGAAACAAATTCGGCGATTTTTGGAGCGGCGTTTTCTTTATGTTCCGCGATTATTTTTACTATCGCGCTGCCTATAATTACGCCGCCGGCTGATTTAGCCATATCTTTAGCCTGTTTTCCCGTTGAAATTCCAAAACCTACGGCAACAGGAACATCGGTAATTTTCTTTATTTTTGAAACTATCGCGCCGATGTCAGTACTAATCTCGGAACGCACCCCCGTAACGCCCAAAGATGAAACCAGATAAATAAAACCTTCGGCTTGTCTTGCGAGTTTTTCTATTCTTTCATCAGATGTCGGGGCAATCAAAGTAATTATTGTTATGCCGTATTTATCAGTAAATTCTTTAATTTCTCTCTGTTCTTCAAACGGCATATCCGGAACGATTACCGCCTCAATACCGGTTTCTTTGCATTTTTTAAAAAATTTATCGTAACCGTAAGTAAGCAGCGGATTAAGATATGTCATAAAAACAAGCGGCACTGAAATTTTTTTCTTAACGGTTGAAGCCATATTAAAAATATCATCCAAATTTATATTTTTCGATAAAGCTCTTGCCATGGCGTTTTGTATAACTTCGCCTTCAGCTACAGGGTCGGAAAACGGTATGCCTATTTCTATCAAATCCGCTCCGCTTTTTGCCAACGCAACTACAAATTCTTCCGTTTTATCAAGCGACGGATCTCCCGCCGTAAGATAAGTTATAAGGCATTTTTTATTTTTAAAAATCTCGGATATTTTATTCATTTATATCAACTCCTTTATGTCTTGCAATCATCGCGACGTCTTTGTCACCTCTTCCGGAAAGGGTAACAACTATTATTTCATCTTTTTTCATTTTCGGCGCGATTTTTACGGCATGATAAACCGCGTGTGCGGATTCTATAGCCGGAATTATTCCTTCGGTCCGCGATAAAAATTCAAATGCTTCGACGGCTTCATCATCTGTTACCGGGATATATTGCACCCTTTTTATATCGTGCAAATGAGAATGTTCAGGTCCTATTCCGGGATAATCGAGACCCGCAGAAATTGAATATACCGGAGCAATTTGCCCGTTTTTTGTCTGACAAAAATAAGATTTCATTCCGTGAAATATTCCTATTCTTCCGGTCGCTATACTGGCCGCCGTTTCGGGAGTATCAATGCCTTTTCCCGCAGCCTCGCATCCTATAAGCGCTACGTTTTTATCATCTATAAAATCATAAAAAGTACCCATAGCGTTAGAGCCGCCTCCGACGCATGCAATAACAACATCCGGGAGCTTTTGCTCCTTTTCAAACAGTTGTCTTCTTATTTCTTTTCCTATGACGCTTTGTAAATCTCTGACTATTTCCGGAAACGGATGAGGCCCCATAACAGAGCCTAAAACGTAAAGAGTATCTTCAACTCTTCTTGTCCACTCTCTCATAGTTTCGCTTACAGCGTCTTTTAAAGTTTTTGTCCCGCTTTTTACCGGATGAACTTTAGCGCCGAGCAATTTCATACGGAAAACGTTTAATGCCTGCCTTTGCGTGTCTTCCTCGCCCATAAATATTTCGCATTCCAAACCAAGCAAAGCCGCGGCAGTCGCCGCGGCAACGCCGTGCTGACCCGCGCCGGTTTCGGCAATTATTCTTTTTTTGCCCATCTTTTTGGCAAGCAAAGTCTGGCCTAAAACGTTATTTATTTTATGAGAACCCGTATGGTTTAAATCTTCCCTTTTTAAATAGATTTTAGCGCCGCCAAGTTTTTCGGTCATATTTTTCGCAAAGTAAAGCCTTGAAGGTCTGCCCGCGTATTCGTTAAATAAAGTCTCAAGCTCGACATTAAAATCTTTATCGCTTTTATAATAACAGTAAGCTTTTTCAAGCTCGTTTAAGGCGTTCATAAGCGTTTCCGGAATGTACTGCCCGCCGTGTATTCCGTATTTTCCTTTTGACATATTGACTCCTGTTTTGTCTGTCATTGCGCGCCTACTTCGTAGGCGCGCACTTTTGTTTTAACCTGGATTGCTTCGTCATAGACCCGGTACACTCACATCTCGCGCCCGTTCGTGACTCGCGCTCCTTATTCGTCGCGCACTCACCCTCTTACAATTTCTATTATTTTTTTTATCTTATCAAAATCTTTTACGCCGCCTGTTTCTACGCCGCTGCTCAAATCTATGCAGTACGGTTTTAATTTTAACGCTTCGGAAATATTGTCTATATTTATACCTCCTGCCAGAAAAAACGACTTTTGATAATCTTTTATTAAATTCCAATCGAAAGATTGCCCGCTGCCCGCTGCCGGCGAATCAAAAAGAACAAAATCAACTTTTAAAAACAGATTGGAGAGTGAAGAGTGGATAGTGGAATTAACGGCAATGGCTTTAATAATAGGAATATTAACTTTATCTTTTAAATTTCTTATATAATCGTCACTTTCGCTGCCGTGAAGCTGTATTAAATCTATAATTCCGCCTTTGAATAAACCGGCTATATTTTCGATTTTTTCATCTGTGAAAACGCCTACGGATTTTATGTCTTTGCTTAACAAGGATTTAAATTTTTCAGCGGTTTTAAAATCGATTTTTCTTTTCATGCCCGCAAAGACAAAACCCGCAAAATCAGGTTTTGTTTCGTTAACGTATTCTACGTCTGTTTCTCTTTTAAGACCGCATATTTTTATTTTGGACATATATACTCCTATTAGTCTGTCATTGCAATGACAACCCCCCACGCTCTTTTCGCTTTGCTCAAAGTCCCTCTCCCGCAAGGGGCGAGGGAAAAGTCGTTCATTCCTAACTCCTAATTCCTACTTGCCTTTAAGTTCTTTCAGTTTCTCTTTCACATCCCCGCTTTTCATTAATTCTTCGCCTATCAAAACAGCGTCGATTTTATTGTCTCTTAAAATTTCTATGTGTTCTCTTGTTTTAATCCCGCTTTCAGAGACGAATATCTTATCTTCGGGAACGTATTTTCTTAATTTCACACTGTTGTTTATATCAACCTCGAAAGTTTTTAAATCGCGGTTGTTAACTCCGACAATTTGCGCGCCGGCTTTAAGAGCAGTCTCAATTTCTTTTTCGTCATGAGTTTCCGTAAGACATGACAAACCTATTGTATTTGCAATTTCAATAAACTTTTTTAAAGTCTCAAAATCTAAAATCGCGCATATCAAAAGAATAGCGTCCGCGCCGATATTTTTAGCTTCGTAAATCTGGTACGCGTCGATTATGAAATCTTTTCTTAAAACCGGTATTTTCACAATATCCTTTATTTCCGTAAGATAAATATTATCCCCGAGAAAAAAATCAGGTTCCGTAAGAACCGAGATCGCACCGGCTCCCGCGGATTCATAATCTGCGGCAATACTCTTGTAGTTAAAATCCGAAGATATAAGGCCTTTTGACGGAGACGCTTTTTTAACTTCGCAAATAAAACTTATATCATTTTTTTTCAAAGCCTTCTCAAAAGAGGCTATGCCTCTTTTATTAGCTGCGGCTTCCTTTTTTGCATCAGCAAATGATTTAAGGAGCTTTGCTCCTTCAACTCTTTTTTTTGCTGCCGCTACAATTTTATCTAATATCATTGAAAACCCTCTGTCTTTATCAAATTTGTCACCCTGCGCGTAGTCGCAGGGTCTATGAATATTTATAGATCCTGCGACTACGCGCAGGATGACGGCTTAAAACTATTCGATGCTTCTATAAAATCATTGAGCTTTTTTAAAGCTTTTCCGCTGTCTATCATTTCAGCCGCCGTTTTTAAACATTCTTTAAGCGTTATGTTATTGTAAAACATATAAAGGCATATCGCGGAATTTAAAAGAACAATGTCCCTTTTGGCTCCTTTTTCGCCGCCTAAAATTTTTAATGCTATTTCAGCGTTTTCTTTGGGGCTTCCGCCTATAAGTTCGGAAAGCCCACATCTCTTAAGACCAAACTGTTCAGGGGTGATAAAAAAGCTGTTGAGTTTTCCTTCATTTACTTCGCATATCGTCGTAGTGTCCGACAAACTCACTTCGTCAAGCCCGTCATGACCGTGAACCACCATTGCTCTTTTAACGCCCAAATTTGCAAGAACCCTTGCCATAGGCTCCACAAGATTTTCATCGTAAACGCCGACAAGCTCATATCTTGCTTTCGCAGGGTTTGCAAGAGGTCCTAAGATATTAAATATAGTCCTTATGCCGAGTTCCTTCCTTACTTTCGCAACATATTTCATCGAAGAATGAAAAGTCTGAGCCATTAAAAAACATATCCCGATTTTTTCAAGCACGGCTTCGCACTGCGCCGGCGTAAGAGTTATGTTTACTCCGAGCGCTTCAAACAAATCCGCGCTGCCGCATTTGCTGGACACGCTCCTGTTTCCGTGTTTTGCAACAGGCACGCCCGCGGCTGAAATAACTATCGACGAAACCGACGAAATATTAAATGTCGCAAGCTCGTCGCCGCCGGTGCCGACTATGTCAAGCACGTCGCCTTTGGGACTCAGCCTCTGGCTTTTTTCCCTCATAACCGAAGCGCAGGCCGTGATTTCGTCTATAGTCTCTCCTTTTAATCTCATTGACGTTAAAAAAGACGCTATTTGCGAATCGCTGGCTTTTCCTTCCATTATTTCGTTCATAACGGTTTTTGTGTCTTCGAGAGAAAGATTTTGTCTGTTGACAAGTTCGTATATAGCTTTCTGTATCATTTCGCCCTCCCGTTATTGATATCCAAAAAATTTTCAATAATCAAAAAACCGTCTTTTGTAAGTATGGATTCGGGATGAAACTGCAAACCGTACAAATCGTAATCGCGGTGTTTAACGCCCATAATCTGCGATTCTTCGTCTTCGGCGATTACAAGAAGTTCGTCAGGCAAAGCAGTTCTGTCGGCAATCAAAGAATGGTATCTCGCGGCTTTCATCACCGGAGGCAGACCTTTAAAAATCGGGCTGCCGTTCGCTATATGAACGTCGCTTGTTTTTCCGTGCATAAGCGTTTTGGCGTAAGTTATTTTTCCGCCGAAAGCTTCGCATACAGCCTGATGTCCCAGGCAAATGCCAAGCATGGGCTTTTTACCTTTAAAATACAAAATCGCTTCTTCCGTAATTCCCGCGTCCGAAGGGCGTCCCGGACCGGGCGAAAAAATAATATGCGTAGGATTTAGTTTTTCTATTTCTTTTATAGTCATTTCATCGTTTTTTATAACTTTAACGTCCGGATTTAATATTCCCGCATATTGGTAAAGGTTATAAGAAAAACTGTCGTAATTGTCTATTATCAAAATCATATTGCCTCCTGCGCCGATGCCGTTTTTACGGCTTCAACCATAGCCCGGGCTTTGTTAAGACATTCCTGAAACTCTTTTTCCGGAACGCTGTCCGCCACAATCCCCGCGCCGGCTTGTATGTAAATTTTTTTGTCTTGAAGTTTCGCCATTCTTATCGCTATGCACATATCCATATTTCCCGTAAAATCTATGTAGCCTATAGCGCCGCCGTAAGTTCCGCGTTTATGTTTTTCAAGCGAATTGATAATCTCGCACGCTTTAATTTTCGGCGCTCCAGAAAGGGTTCCGGCAGGAAGCACGGCCGCAATGGCGTCAAACTGGTCAAAACCTTTTTTTATAGTCGATTTTATTGCCGACGCTATATGGCTTACATGCGAAAATTTTAAAACTTTCATATATTCGCTGACTTTTACCGAACCGAATTCGCTGACTTTTCCCAAATCGTTTCTGCCTAAATCGACAAGCATATTGTGTTCGGAAAGTTCCTTTTCGTCTTTAAGCATGGAAGATATAAGTTTTTCGTCTTCTTCCGGATTTTGTCCCCGCTTAACCGTACCGGCAAGAGCGTAGTTTTTAAGTTCGCCGTTTTTTAAAGTCACAAGCATTTCAGGGGAAGCGCCGGCAATCTGAACATCCTGAAAATTCACGAAAAACATATACGGCGACGGGTTTATAGTCCTTAACACTCTGTAAGTTTGCAAAAGATTTCCTTCGAAATCCGCCTCTATGCCGTTTGATATAACAGCCTGAAAAATATCGCCCTCGCATATATGGCTTTTTATTTTTTCGACCATTTCGCTAAATTCGTTTTTATTGTGAAGCAGCCTTAAGTCCGATTTAAGTTCCGATTTAACAGCGTAATCGGGCGAACATGATTTTATAAGCGCTTCGGTTTTTGCTATATCCTCGACGGCTTTTTTATAGTTGTTCTCAAAATCTTTTAAGGCGACGTTTGCTATTATAAAAATTTTCTGTTTAAAATGGTCAAACGCTATGACTTTATCAAAAAGCATAAGATAAAAGTCGTCAAAATTTTCCGCGTTTCTGTTTTTAAGTTTTAAAGATTTCTCGGAGTACTTTATGTAATCGTAAGAAAAATACCCCACAAACCCGCCTGTAAAAGGCGGCATATATTCTATACGCGGGCTTTTATATTCCGACAAAATTTCCCTTAAAACCTCAGAAGGTTCATTTGTATTAATTTCGCATTCCGTTCCGTCATTTATAATAACCTTTCCGTCATTGCATCTGGCGGTAAGTTTCGGGTCGCACCCTAAAAAAGAGTATCTGCCCCAGCTTTCGCCGCTATCCACGCTTTCGAGAAGATAGCACTTTTTGTTTTCTTTCATGAAATTTTTAAGTATTTCAACCGAAGTTTTAATATCCGCAAAAATTTCCCTGCATACAGGAACTACCGTATAATCTTTAAAATATTTTTTTGATTCGTCTATTGACGGTTTTAACATATTATCCTCCTATCAACTGCATTTTCACTCTCCGCACTGCTTTTAAAACCGCCATCGTTTAATTCTGCTCATTTCCATATTCAACTCCAAAAATAAAAATCCGTCCTTGTTGTAGAAATATCTACAACAAGGACGGATTGAAATTATCCGCGGTGCCACCTTGTTTTGCAACAACAATCACAAACAGATTGTTATCACACTCTTTCAGAGTACAAACATACTCTTTGCAATTAACGCATGCTAACGTCGCAGAATACTCAGAAGCTTCGCTCTTTTTTAAAAAGCAAGGAACTTGCTTCTTTTGACTGCGCCCTCTGTGGTCCAACCCGATGGCTTGCGTTGCGCGGGAATCTCACTATCGCCCGCTCTCTGTAGCTGCACAACCACCGTCCTCCACATCAACGGTTTTGGGGCAATGCCCCTATTAAGTTATTAAAATGTTACAAAATTAAAACATATAATGTCAATGTCTGGCGCCAGAGCATTGCCCAAATGAATTTAGTTAGCTATAATGCTGTTTAAATATGAAGAAAAATAAAATTTTATTTATTGTTTTTATTTTGCTGCTGGCTGTTTTCATCGCAAGTAATATTATTATTAAACAGAAAGAAAACAAGCAAGCGCCTTTAAAACAAACATTAAAAGACGCTTATATAACCGTCTCAGCGCCGGTTTTTACAAGAAATGAATTAAGCGAACAAAAAGCGAAAGAAAATTTTCAAAAATATATCGTATCCGTTTATTTTTACCAGGCCGATTACAAAAAAATCTCATATACGCTGGTTTTCGGGAAATACACAAAAGAAGCAAACCTGGAGAACGGAGTTCAGTCAATTATAAACATTTTTAAAGACAACAATTTTATATATGATATTAAAGACAAAAACATAGGAAAACTTACCGGGAAATATATTGAAGGGACTTACGAAAAAGACGGCGTTAAATACGGAATTAAAGAATACCTTATAAAGAAAGATAAACTTTTCTGGCAAGTCTTGGCAACTTTCCCTTACTCGGACAAAAACGACAAAGCCGCGCAAGATTATATAAATTCGGTTGAAATCAGTTTGGAAAATAAATAGTTAAGGATTGTTCCGGCTTAAGCGATACAGTTTTTAATATCAAGAATTTTTACAAGATTCTCAAAATCATCGTTAATAAGAGTTATTCCGTACGCATCTCCGAGCAAATATAGAATTTTTGTGTCTCCCAGAAGCTCAATGCTTTTTATGTTGTCAACATTGATAACAAAAACACCGAATCCGTTTACTCCGACTTTAGTTCCTCTTACTTTTACAAACATGATTGCCACCCCCAGTATAAATTCAAAAATCTAAGATAATTTTAGCAAAGTATTTTTTGATTTTACAAGACTTGACACGGTATAACTTCAATTAATCTTAGCGAAGAGTTTTGCGATTAGACAAAGCGCGCCGCGAGGAAGTCGCAAAAAGCAGGTTGTTAATCTATTCTTTTTGCGTTCCCGAATGTCTTAATCAGGAATCCACTTTGTAAATGACGAGCGGCGCAATGAAGTATAATCGCAAAAGACAAAGCTAAAACGTCCCGAAGAGGAGTTGAACCTCCAACCTTATCCTTAGGACGGATCTGCTCTATCCAGTTGAGCTATCGGGACATTTTTTAATATTTCTAATATTTTAATATTGAAAAAACTTCAATGTTTCGGTTTGATATATTATTTCTGCCTGACAAAAACCCGAGTTCCACTACAAAAGCCGCAACAACGGGCTTTCCGTCAAGTTTTTCTATTAACTCAATAGCGGCGTTTGTTGTGCCGCCTGTGGCAAGCAAATCGTCTAAAATTAAAACTCTTTCTCCGGATTTAACGGCATCTTTATGTATCTCTATAGAAGCTTCGCCGTACTCCAGTTTATAAGTAACGCTCAATGTTTCAGCCGGCAATTTGCCTTTTTTCCTTACCGGAACAAAAGGCACGCCCATTTTTAAAGCCAAAGGCATACCGAATAAAAATCCGCGAGACTCGATTCCGGCTATTTTATCTATTTTATAATCTTTAAATTTATTTGCAAGATCATCAATAACTTCGTTAAAAAGGCTTACGTCCTGCAAAACCGGAGTTATATCTTTAAAAACTATACCTTTGACCGGAAAGTCTAAAACGTCTCTTATGGTTTTTTCAAGTTTTTTCGAAGTTTCGGTCATTTTACACCCTTCTGTCTTTTTTCTTTCTTCTGTTCTTATTTTTGGACACTTTTTTGTTGTCTTGCCTTCTGTCTTTTTTATTAGCTCTGCTGTCAAGCGCCAGTTTTGTCATATCGGATTTATCTATAAGCCCGTACCTTACAAATATCCCTTTAAGCCTTTTAAAAGCCTTAAGTTCAAGCTGCCTTACGCGCTCTCTGGATATTCTTAAAACTTTGCCTATAGATTCCAAAGACATAGGCTTTACCCCGCCTATACCGAAACGCATCATTACTATTTCCCTTTCCCTGTCCGGAAGATAGTTTAAAGCCTTTCCTATATCGGCATTTGTCCTTATTATCTCGGTAACTGATTCCGGCGATTTTACTTGATCGTCAACGATTGTGTCTTTAACAAAAATATCGGAATCGTCGTTTATGGGAGTTTCCAACGAGCTTGTTCCGTTAAATACAGTCGCGGCTTTTAAAAGGTTTGCAGTCTGCCTTTTATTAAGTTTAAGTTTTTGCGAGACTTCCCCGATAGTCGGTTCTCTGTTAAGCCTGTCCCTTAAATTGTTCCACGTTTTCATCCAAAGATTCAGAGCGTCCCATACATGAGACGGTATTCTTATTGTTTTAGCCTGGTTTTCTATGGCTTTACGTATATACTGTTCTATCCAATAAACCGCGTATGTTGAAAACGCCGAATTTCTTTTTGGGTCAAACTTTTCAACCGCTTTGATAAGCCCCATATTGCCTTCTTCGATTAAATCCATGAAGTCAATGCCTCTCTTCATAAACTTTTTTGCAATAGGGACCACAAGACGATAGTTTTGTTCGACAATTTTGTCAAACGTTTTTTTGTCTTTTTTGGCTTTCTTCCATAAATCTTTCATTTCATCGCGCGACAGAGGTTTTATCTCGCTTATTGAGTTAAAATACAACTGGAGAGCATCAAGCTGTAAAGACATTTTATACCCTCTTAATTATTAGTAAAATATCGGGGCGACTGGATTTGAACCAGCGACCTCACGGTCCCGAACCGAGCGCTCTAGCCAGCTGAGCCACGCCCCGAAAATTTACTTATATAATTTTAACAAACTTTAACGCATTTATTATTTTTATCTACAAAAACATATTTAGCGTCTTTAGGCTTATCCGAAAGTTCAAAACCCATTATTATTATCTCTTCGCCTTTTTTAATAATATGAGCAGCCGCTCCGTTCATGCATATAACGCCCGACCCGTGCTTTCCCGGGATAACATAAGTTTCAAGGCGCGCTCCGCTTGTATTTGAAACCACAAGCACTTTCTCGCCTATCCATAATCCTGCTTTATCGCAAAGATCGGTATCTATGGTTATGCTTCCTTCATAATTTACATTCGCTTCGGTAACCGTCGCTTTGAATATTTTAGAACTTAAAACAAACTTCATTTATTTCTCCGTGTATGCCGGATGCTGAAACAAGTTCAGCATGACGATTTCTGAATCTGAACTACTCTCTGAGGAAACGGTATTTCAATATGTTCTTCTTCAAATCTCTTTTTCAAATTCTTTATGATTTTATGCGTTATTTCTCCTCTGGAATACACGTCTTTAACGCGAAAAATCAAAGTAAAATTTATTGAAGAATCGGCAAATTCTTTAAATCTGACTATCGGAATATAATTTTTTACTGCGCCGGCGGACGTATTAATAACTTCCAATGCCGCATTTATCGCAGTTATTTCAACTTTTTCCAAATCGCTTCCGTACGATACGCCGCAATCCACTGTAGCGGTAAGCTCGGTGCGGTTATAATGAAAATTCTTTACTATGGCGGAAGATATTTTAGTATTCGGAACCGTTATAACGGAATTTGACAACTCTCTTATTTTTGTAGTACGCCAGTTAATTTCTATGACTTTGCCTTCTTGCCCCGAGTCAAGCCTTATATAATCTCCGCGAATTATCTGTCTGCTAGCAAGAATATTTATTCCCGCAAAAAAATTTCCTAAAGTATCCTGTAAAGCCAAAGCTACAGCCAAAGAACCTACGCCCAAAGCCGTTAAAATAGGAGTAAGCTTAACGCCTATCTGGTTTAAAATAAGAATAACGCCTACAAAAATTACTGCGAATTTTATTATGTTAACGCCTATGGCGTCCGAAACTGCTTTTTGAAAAACTTTTGAAATCAGCGAAGACGCCAAAAACACTATCGAAATAAAAAAAAGAACATAAAAGCTTTTTAAAACAACGGCGTTTGTATGGTCTACCGGCGCGATTATGAAAGACGCGTACAAAGCCGCCAAAAAAAGCCAAAAAGACACAAAATTTTTAGACGTTGCGAATATATCGTCATTTATGACAATCCCGGTTTTAGCCGCACCTGTCTGTATAAATTTCATCAGATATCTTCTAAACAGAAATCCGATAAGAAATATTGCGGCGAAAACTCCTAAACTTTTAAGCCACAATTCAAAATTATGCGACGGTAAATACTGTTGTAAAAAAGAAAACATTTTTTATTTTCTGGGTCTTTCGGCTTCTTCCTGGCATTGAATGCAGTATCTGCTCCATGGAATGGCTTTAAGCCTTTCAATGCTTATTTCCCCGTTACAGCACTCGCATTTGCCGTACTTGCCTTTTTCTATTTTAGCCAAAGCGTCGTTAATGGCGTCTATCGCCATTTTATCGTTCGCGGCAAGCTCAAAATACATTTCTTTTTCACTGTTCAGGCTTGCGGTATCTATTTCATCGCCTACGTTTACGTCGGCATCATTATCCAATTCCCTTTGAGCGTTGTTGACTTTGTTTAAAAGTTCGGTTTTCTTCTGGAGAAGAATCTTTTTAAAATTTGCCATATCCTTTTTATTCATGCGAGCCTCCATGGTAATTTTTAATTTTCAAACTTAGTTTCGAACTTAGTTCGTAAAAACTTTGACAGTTTTAAGCATTTCCGTTTCTTGTCCGCTTATTCTTATGTCTTTTGACGACATATCCATAAGATAGTCGCATATTTCTTTCGTTATTCTCTCTCCGGGAATTAAAACGGGAATTCCGGGAGGATAAGGCGTAAGCGTTTGCGCCGCAACATGCCCGACGGATTTATTTAAAGCGATTCTTTTAGTACTGTTTGAAAGATAAACTTCACGCGGAACCATAACCATTTCCGTTGCGAGCGACGGAATTTGCAAAATCCAGTTTTTCTGTTTCCCGTGATATTTTTTATTTATTTCGCTTAAAGCCGATACAAAAGCCTCTACGTCGGTTTTGTCCGAACCTATGCCCATTATAGCGACCAAATTAAAAATGTCGGCGTAATCAAGCTGTATATTATATTCTTTAGCCAGTATGCTTTCTATTTCATAACCCGAAAGACCGGTTTTTGTGACGTTCACAGTGAGTTTAGTAACGTCCAGGTCAAATCCGAGTTTTTGGATATCTTTTCTGGTAAAACATTTCATGGAACTTATATTGGAATTGATATAAGTTCTTCCCCACTCCGCGGCTTTAATAACATTGTCAAACATCTCGCTGCCTTTTAAAACGGCCTGCCTTCTTGCCAAATCGATAGTGCCGAGCGTCAAATAATTCGGGCTTGTGGTCTGAAGCATAGAAACGACTTTTTTAACCCTGTTTATATCTATAATTTTCGAGTTAAAATGCAAAACAGATCCTTGAGACATAGCCGAAAGAATTTTATGCGTGGACTGAACGCATAAATCCGCTCCAGCATTTACGGCGGACTCCGGAAACTGTTTGTTGAATATTAAATGAGGCCCGTGAGCTTCGTCAACCAAAACTATTTTTCCGCGCCTGTGGCAAAGATCGACTATTTTGCTTAGCTCCGTAGTTATTCCGTTATACGTAGGGCTTGTCACAAAAACCGCTTTTGCTTCGGGGTAGCGGTCTAACGCGTCTTTTATCTGCTCGTAAGTCGAATTAAAAATTATATCGAGATTCTGATCGATTTTAGGCTGAATCCATATAGGCCAAACACCGGATAAAACAACGCCCGCCATAATGGACTTGTGGGAACTTCTTGAAACTATTATCGAGTCGCCGGGATCGCACGCCGCAAGAAACATCGCTATATTTCCGACGGTAGTTCCGTTGACCAAAAAAAACGAATTTTTGACGCCGTAAGCTTCCGCCATCAGTTCCTGCGCTTTTTTTATGGGACCTACGGGGTCGTGAAGAGAATCAACTTCGTCAAAAACAGTCAGGTCGAATTTATAAACTTCTTCGCCCGTGTAATCTTTAAGCTCTTTGTCTATGCTTCTTCCGTTTTTATGACCGGGACAATGAAAAGAAACAACGTCTCTTTTCGCATGCGCCATAAGCGTGTCAAAAAGAGGAGCCTTTGATTGTAATGTTTTATGTTTATTTTTCATTTAGTTAAAAATAAAATGCCCGGTAGAAGACTCGAACTTCTGACCCCTTCCATGTCAAGGAAGTACTCTAACCAACTGAGCTAACCGGGCAATATAACTGCAAATTACAATTTTCAGAGTTCAAAGTTCAAATAAAAAGACACTAAATTCATGCCGTTGTCATTATTTTCACTTTGCACTTTGAACTTTAAACTTTGTCTTTTTCACGAGGTGCGGGCGGGAATTGAACCCGCGAATAACGGTTTTGCAGACCGATCCCTTACCACTTGGGTACCGCACCGAAACAAAACCGATTCACAAGTATATAAAAATACCTTTATTTAGTCAATAAAGTCAGCGCCACGCACTTATGTGCATGGCGCTGACTTCAGAATTAAAAGCCTTTTACCGTATAGATTCTTTGCCAGAGATAAAGGCATTTTACGAACATCCTGAAACTATTTGCATATACAAAACATTTTTTATCTGTTTTTCTTATTGCGCTTAGAAGTTGGTTCAGAGGCATTATTAACTTTCTTGCCTTTGTAATATGTCCCCCATGTATCTGCACCATATCCATCACCCAAAGATTTAAATGATGAAGCGTTAGCACCATCCACTTTCTTACCTTTGTAAAATACCGCCCAGGGATCTGACGCATATCTATCACCCAAGGACTTAAATGATGTAGCATTAGCACCATCCATTTTCTTACCTTTGTAAAACACCGCCCAGAGATCTGCCGCATATCCATCACCCAAGGACTTAAATGATGTAGCATTAGCACCGTCCATTTTCTTACCTTTGTAAAATACCGCCCAGAGATCTGCCGCATATCCATCACCCAAGGACTTAAATGATGAAGTAGAAACCCCGCCTACTTTCTTACCTTTATAGTATACCAAAGAATTGTTAATTACATAATCTTCGCCAAGCGATTTCATCTCAGCGTACAAATTACCTGATTGCATAAACAGAACACCGAACAACAGCGCTGCAATTAACCTTTTCATATTACTCCTCTTTTACGAATTCATAAATATAAAACGCAGCAGTATAAAAGTTTATTGCATAAACAGCATACATATGGATAAACAAATTATTTGAATGGAACGAGGATGATGGGAATCAAACCTACATCGTGGGTCTTTTAATAGATTTAGCGCGCTTACGCTGAAAGAGTTTTAAAGTTAATAACGGGTGACGGGAATCGAACCCACAAAAGGCTCTACAAGATAGTCTGACACGTCTGCGCTAATGCGAGATTTCTTAAAAAGCGGGCGATGGGAATCGAACCCACACCCAAAGCTTGGGAAGCTTTTATTCTACCACTAAACTACGCCCGCAATCTCACATCTGCTCTTGTTGTCACACTGAGGTCTGCCATTAAGCCATTTAGAGCCTTTTACTACAGCTTCATCACTACGTTCAGAATGACAAAGAATAAACTCAATTATTAAGTTTATATTTTTTCTTGATTTGTGTCAATTTTGAATCTATAAGCTTTAAAGCATCTTTTTGTTCTGTTATTTTTCCTTCCTGCTGCTTGGCAACAACCAATTTCATAAGGGCGCCTATCCAAGGTCCGGGCTTTAAATTAAACTTCTTCATTATGACGTTTCCGTCAATTATTTTCGGCAGTGGTTTGGCGTTTTTAAGTTCAAAATAATAATTCATCATTTCGCTTGCGGACTTTTCCTGTTCTTTTAATTCTTTGGATGAAAATTTTTTCAGTTTTTTATAAGAATGCCAGTCAGCCATGGAAAGAATGAGCAAATCCGGCGTGTTTTCGCCTATATCTCTGAAAAATTTTAAAGAAGCTTTTTTAGTAACGATATTTTTCCTGGTAAGCGTTGAAGGCCTCATATGGTTTTTTACTAAAAAGACAGCGTTTGAAATATCTTTTTTGCTCATTTTGAGAGATTTCATTGTATTTTCAATCTTTTTAGCCCCTTCGTCTTCATGTCCGAAAAAACGCATTTTATCGCCTTCTTTGACCGCGGTTTCAGGTTTGGCAGAGTCGTGAAAAAGCGCGGCAAATTTTAAAATATTAATTCTGTTGACGTTTTCCGAATAAACGCCTTGCTCGGAAAAATGCTCAAGCAAATAGTTTGAAACGTCAGGGAAATATTTAACGGTATTATTCAGTATACTTTCAACGCAGGACATTGTTTCAAAAGAATGCTGAAAAAGCCCTCCCGGATGATAATAATGTTTTTTCGGAGCTTTTTTCATAATTTTTATCTCAGAAAAAATTTCCTCAAGCAAACCGCAATTGTTCATAACCGATATTATCGCGGAGGCTGATTTTGAATTAAGCGTCCTGAAAAATTCGTTTTTTATTCTCTCGCCCGCTGATTTTTTTATGAAACCCGCGTTTTTCTTTATTTGTTTTAACGTATTTTCGGAAATTTTAAAACCGAGTTCCGCGCTGAACCTGAAAGCCCTTAACATTCTTAGAGGATCTTTTATAAAAACATCCTGAGAAACAATATTAACGGTTTTTGATTTTAAATCTTTCAATGCAGTCTTGTTTGCAGATATAAGGTGTTTTTTATAACAATCAAAATATTTTAATTCAAAAGCAAAAGCGTTTATCGTAAAATCTCTGCGCGATAAATCTACATCTATATTCTTGCCATCCAAAAGAGAAACGTCTATATTTGAAACAATTTCATTTTTAAGCATTATTCTGTATATTTTATTTGCTTCATCAAGAGTCACAAGTTTCGCGTTAAGCTTTTTTGCAAGAACGGACGCAAATTTTGCCGCGTTTTTATCTACAGCCAAATCTATATCGGCATGTTTGCGGTTTATAAGCAAATCTCTTACAAAACCGCCCACGCCGTAGAGTTTATAACCTGCAGATAAATCGTTAATTTTTTCTATAAGTTTGTTCATAATGTTTTAACTCCAAAGTTATCACCCTGCGAGTTTATACTGCGCGTAGTCGCAGGACAGGGTCTATGAATATTTATAGATTCTGCGACTACGCGCAGAATGACAAATAAGAATATGACAAGTTTCAAATTTCCATAGACGTCAGCAAATCCGTTATGTACGCGTCTTCTTTTTCTTTAAAAATATTTTCCGACGAATCGTCTTTTATTATTTTGCCTTCATTCATAATTATCATTCTGTCCGAAAATTTTACCGCGGCGGAAATATCATGGGTTATAAGAATAATCAAAACGCCGGTATTTTTTCTTATATCTTTAAAAATTTCGGCTATGCTGTTTTGCGAATAAACGTCAAGAGAAGCAAACGGCTCGTCCGCTACTATAAGCTTCGGTTTTTTAATCAATGCTCTGGCCACGGCTATTCTCTGTCTTTGCCCCCCTGAAAACTGATGAGGAAAATTATCAAGTATTTTATTTTCAAGCCCGACGCTTTTAAGAGTTTCTTCAATGATACTGTCGGCATTCAGAGGTTTTTTAGCTCCGAAAGCTTCCAGCAGCGACGATCTTATTTTAAGCTTTGGATTTAAAGACGCGTAAGGATTTTGAAATATCATCTGAACAATACATGAAAACTCATCTATATTATAGCTTTTTATATCCTTGCCGAAATATTTTACGTTTCCTGAGTCAAAATCAAGCAATTTTGAGATAATCCTGCCTAAAGTCGTTTTACCTGAACCGGAACCGCCTATTACGGACAAAGATTCCCCGTCTTTCATTGAAAATCCAACGCCGCTTAAAGCGTTAAATTTATTTTCTCCGAAAAACTTTTTATCCGTATAGGTTTTTGATAAATTTTCGACTTCTAGAAACATTGTTTCCTTTTCCTTAGACAACTTGGATTCCGGGTCAAGCCCGGAATGACAACAAAGACAATTACTAACTACTAATTATTTATCAACAGTTTCGTATATTCGTCTTTTGGATTTCTGAAAATTCCTTCCGTGTTTCCCGATTCAACTATTTCCCCGTTATGCATTACCGCCATTGTGTCGGAATATTTACGGGCTATACGCATATTGTGCGTTATCATAATAAGCGTCAAACCCAGCGTATTTTTCAATTCGCTTATTAAATCCAAAATTTGTTTTTGTATCGAAGCGTCCAATCCCGTTGTCGGTTCGTCTGCAATTAAAATTTCAGGATTGTTCATTATTGCCATGGATATCAAAATTCTTTGTTTTTGCCCGCCGCTTAACTGATGAGGATATGAATTAAAAATTCTTTCAGTATCGTCGAGTTTAACTTTTTTCAGCGCTTCACTGACGCGTTTCTTTATTTCGTCTTTAGACGCTTGAGGATTATGAACCGTAAAAGATTCGGAAATCTGTTTTCCGACTTTTACTACGGGATTTAAATACGACTGCGGATCCTGGAATATCATTGATATTTTCGCGCCTTTCAAAACTCTTTTTTCTTCAAAAGGCATTTTCAATAAATCTTTCCCTCGGTAAAATATATTGCCGGACTTTATTTTTCCGCCGTCAATTTCAGTTAAATCCATAAGCGCACAGGCAAGCGTGCTTTTTCCGCTTCCGGAACGCCCGACGATAACAAACGTTTCGCCTTTTTTAACGTCGAAAGAAACGTTTTTAACAGCTTCTACGGTTGCAGAAGAAGTTTTGTATTCTATCGATAAATTTTTGATTTCAAGTATTTTCTCGGACACTTACACTCCTAAATTTCCTTCGGATCTAAAATATCTCTTAACGCTTCGCCTATTAAATTAAAAGACAAAACCGTAAACAAAATCAGTATACCCGGAAAAACAGACAGCCACCACGCGACGTAAATATAATCTTTTCCCTGCATAAGAATCTGCCCCCACGAAGACATTGGAGGCTGAACGCCAAGCCCCAAAAACGAAAGCCCGGATTCGGTCAAGATCGCTCCTCCGACTGCTATTGCCGCGTAAACTATTATCGGAGAAATAACGTTAGGCAAAATATGTACAAAAAATAAGCGAAGCTTGCCGACGGCAAGCATTTTTGAAGCCAAAACAAATTCCCTTTCTCTTATAGATAAAACTTCCGCGCGCACTATTCTTGCAAGTCCGGTCCAAGAAGTCAAACCTATCACAATCATTACGTTATATATGTTAGGCTCAAAAAACGCTATTACCAAAAGAATTAAAAAGAATGTCGGAAAACAAAGCATGATATCGGTAAAACGCATAATAACGCTGTCCGAAATACCGCCGAAATAACCGGAAACCATGCCCAGAATGGTTCCTATAAGAACGGTTAAAAACGCGGCAAAAAAACCGACCGCCATTGAAACTCTGGCTCCGTAAACCATACGTGAAAAAACATCGCGTCCCAAATCGTCGGTACCGAGAATATGGGCTTTTGAAGGAGCGGCAAGACGCTGCGACAAATCCTGTGAAGCAGGATCATAAGGCGCGATAAACGGAGCAAACAGCGCGATAAAAACAACTATCGCGATGAAAACAATACCTATAAACGCAGTTTTGTTTTTAAATATTTTTTTCATTTTTCAGTTAAGGATATGTACCCCTCGCCCTCTTGCTTCGCAAGTCCCTCTCCCGCAAGGGGCGAGGGAACTACTTTGTCGTTGATTCGTAATTCGTAATTTTGAATTCGTAATTGCCGTTATCGGTATCTAATCCTCGGGTCGGCAACCGCGTATAAAATGTCGGCGACAATATTTCCGAGTAAAGTTAAAAACGCGGAAATTACGCCTATACCCATAATCACCGGATAATCTCTTGCCATTATTGCGTCAAAACCAAGCCTTCCCATGCCCGGATAAGAAAAAACCGTTTCTATGATAAAACTTCCGCCGATAAGCCCGGGAATAGACAAACCTATTATAGTTATTAAAGGAAGCAAAGCGTTTTTTAAAGCGTGGTTAAAAATTACCTGTCTTTCGGAAAGCCCTTTAGAGTATGCGGTCTTTATATAATCCTGTTTTAAAACGTCAAGCATTCCCGAGCGTATATAACGCGAAAGAACCGCAAAAGATCCGAGCGTTGAAACTATAACCGGCAAAATCAAATGGCTTGCCAAATCCCAAGTTTTTGCGAAAAAAGAAAGTTCGTTGAAATCAAAAGAAGTAAGCCCTGAAATAGGAAGCCAGCCGAGCCATAAACCGAATACTATCATAAGCATAAGCGCCACCCAAAAGACAGGCGCCGAAAAACAAATGAAAACAATAACGGTCAAAATTCTGTCAAATAAAGAATATTTGCGAACAGCCGAATAAATGCCTACGGGAACGGCGACTATCAGCATTAAAATAATAGATAAAATATTTAACAATATTGTCGCTGGAATCCTTTCTATAATTTTTTCCGACGCAGGACGTCCGTCCTTGAAAGAATTCCCGAAATCCAAAACGATTACCCTTTTAAACCAGTTCCAATACTGCTCATGGACAGGTTTATCAAGACCGTAAAGTTTGACAAGCCTGTCTTTAGCTTCGGAAGTTATGTTAGGATTAAAATCCATCATAGTGTCGACAGGTTTTCCGGGAGTAAAATACATAACCGCAAACGTAATTACGGTTATGCCAATTATTATAGGTATTGAATATAGAAGCCTTTTTATTAAGTATTGGAACATTGAAAACCTTTTATTCTTTCAGTAATTTCATTTAATTTTACAAATCCATGCTATCTAACATTTCTTGAGCATCTGCAGATCCTTGCTCCGCCGCCTTCTTATACCAATTTACAGCTTCTTCTCTATCCTTATCAACACCTTGACCGAAATAATACATTTCAGCTAATTTATATTGACTTTCGGCGTCGCCTGCTTCCGCTGATTTTTTTATTTGTTCAAAATATACAATTTTTTTAGCTTCTCTATGTCCTTGCTCTGCGGCCAGTTGATACCATACGTAAGCTTCTTCTCTATTTTCTTCAACTCCATATCCATTGTAATACATGTAGCCTAATGCATATTGGGCGTTTGCAAACCTCTGCTCCGCCGATTTTTGATACCAATTTACAGCTTCGGCGTTATCGCCTTTTTTTCTATACATTTCAGCTAATTCATACTGAGCTTCTCTGTGTCCCTGCTCTGCCACTTTTTTATACACATTGAAAGCTTTTTTTATATTTCTTTCAACTCCGATACCTTTGTAATACATCAGGGCTAATTTAAACTGGCTTTCGGCTTTACCTTCTTCCGCTGATTTTTTTGTTTGTTCAAAATAAATCTCATCTAACATTTTTTTAGCGTTTTTATGTCTTCGCTTAGCCGCTTTTTTATACCAATATATAGCTTTTTCTATATCTTCTTCAACTCCGTATCCGTCGTAATACATGTTGCCTAATGCGTATTGGGCGGCTGCAAACCCTTGCTCTGCCGCTTTCATAGCTTCTTCTTTATTTCTTCCATTGTAATACATGTTGTCTAATTCACGATAAGCATGTCTAAACCAATCAAACCCCTGCTCTAACGCTTTTTGATACCAGTATATAGCTTCTTTTCTGTTTTTTTCAACTCCGTTTCCATAGTAATACATGGTGACTAATGTATTATAGGCATATTCAAATCCCTGTTCTGCCGCTTTTTTATACCAATATACGGCTTCTTCCACATTTTTTTCAACTCCGTGTCCGTTGTAATACATGTTGCCCAATTCATGCTGAGCGTCCGCAAGTCCATGTTCTGCCGCTTTTTGATACAACTTTAAAGCTTCGGCGTAATCTTGTTTAACTCCTTTACCGTGATAATACATTCCCGCTAATTTAAACTGGCTTTCGGCTTTACCTTCTTCCGCTGATTTTTTTGTTTGTTCAAAAAGCGCGGTTTTAGCCGGCGTATAATCATGCAGCATATTGTCTAACGCATGCTGGGCATCCGCATTTCCCTGCTCCGCTGATTTTTTTATTGCTCCATAATATGCGGCGCCTTCAGTTATTTTTTTTGTTCGGTACTCGGTTATCATTGCAATTATCACTTTGAAAAGTAAAACAATAAAAACTATGCTTATTATGAATATTAAAAGTTTTTTTATTATGACAATTAAAAGTTCTTTCATTTTTACATCCGACACCTAAATTTATGAAGACGCAGTAATTGACCATAAATCTTGGCCAGTCGCTATTTCCCCTTTAACCACGTTAACATTTTTTGAGCTTCTGCATGTCCCTGCTCTGCTGCTTTCCCAAGCCAGATTGCAGCTTTGGCACGGTCTTGCTTAACTCCCGTACCAGAATAATAATACATTTTACCTAATTCGAATTGGCCTTCGGCATTACCTGCTTCCGCTGATTTTTTTGTCTTTTCAACAAATGCGATTCTATTTAATTGGTCTTGAGCGGACCTATATCCCTTCTCGACCGCTTTCTTAAACCACTTTACAGCTTCGGCATAATCTTCTTCGTCTAAGTATGCGCTGCCTAACCAATATTGAGCTTCTACATGTCCTTGCTTCGCCGCTTTCTTATACAAATTTACAGCCTCGACTTGATCCCGCTTAACTCCTTGGTTATTATAATAATACAGTCTTCCTAATTCAAATTGAGCGTCCGCATGTCCTTGCTCTGCCGCGCTCTCATAGTATTTTGCGGCTGCGGCAAAATCGTGGTCAACTCCTCTGCCGACGGCAGCATACATCTTAGCCAACTTATATTGAGCGTCTGCAAGTCCCTGTTCTGCCGCTTCCTTATACCATTTTGCAGCTTCAGCGTAATCTTTTTTAACGCCGTTAGCGTCATAATACATTTTGGCCAGTTTAAGCTGGCTTTCGGCATTGCCTGCCTCTGCCGATTCTTTTGTTCGTTCAAAAACCGATACTTTTTTTGTTTGTTCAGCAACCGAGTCTCCGATTCTGTCTAACATTCTTCGAGCTTCTATATGTCCCTGTTGAGCCGCTTTTTTATACCATTTTGCGGCTTCGATATAATCTTGTTCAACGCCTGTACCGTAATAATAAATTCTGCCTAATTCATATTGAGCTTCTTTAGATCCCTGTTCTGCCGCTTTTCTATACCATTTTGCAGCTTCGATGTTACCTTTATTTATCTCATTAACAAAACGGCTGATAGGGTGACTATACATATAAGCTAACTGATTTTGAGCGGCTATATGTCCCTGTTCTGCCGCTTTCGTATACCAATTCATAGCTTCTTCTCTATGTTTCGCAATAATACCTTTACCATAATGATACATTTCAGCTAATTTAAACTGGCTTTCGGCGTTACCTGCTTCCGCTGATTTTTTTATTTGTTCAAAAATCGAAATTGTGTTTAACATTTCCTGCGCTTTTTTAGATCCCTGTTCTGCCGCTTTTTTATACCATTTTGCGGCTTTTTCGTAATTTATATTAGCCGAATTAACCATTTTGCCGATTAAACGGCTATCCACATTTATAGTTTCTTTTCCGTTTTCCTCAACTACCAGACCGGAATAATACATTTCAGCTAATTTAATTTGTTTTTCGACATTACCTTCTTCCGCTAATTTTTTTGTCTGTTCAAAAGAAGTTGTATCCGCTAAGTCTGAGGCATCTATATTGCCCGTTAATACATAGTGAACAGCGGCAGGCTTGGCCGCAGACCCGCCCACAGACTCATCCGATGCTGATTTTTCCGAGTTAACATGGGCAGACCCGCCCGCAGACCCATCTGCTGCTGATTTTTTTGTCTGTTGAACAAGCGGTTTTTTAATTTTTTCTCCCATATAAAAGTTGAACGCAAATGTGCCGACTAAAAGACATACCGCAAAAATAAAAAAATTTCTCATTTTTAACATCCCTTTTTTATAAAGTAGAAAAGCGCCTCTAAAAACATCTAGGAGTCGGCATAATTTCGCTTAACTTCCTTCATAATCATAACCATACATTTCATCTAACTTATTTTGAGCTTCTGCAGATTCATTCTTTGCGGATTTTTTATACCAATTCATCGCTTCGACATAATCTTGCTCAACGCCTTCACCTTTATAATACATTGTGCCTAGCACATATTGCACATCCGCAAGCTTCTGTTTTACGTCTTTTGCACGTTTCAAATCAAGAAGCCACTGTTTTTCCGCTTTCTTATACCAATTCATCGCTTCAACATAATCCTGTTTAACGCCTTCGCCGAGATAGTACATTCCGCCTAATGCGTATTGAGCGTCGGCGATACCCTGCTCCGCCGCTTTTTGATACCAATTGAAAGCTTTATCGTAATCTTGTATAACTCCGAGGGCATCATAATACATTCCGCCTAATGTGTATTGGGCGTCCGCAAACCCTTGCTCTGCCGCTTTCTTATACCAATTTACGGCTCCGGAGTAACGCTGCTCAACCCCGCGGCCGTCATAATACATTCCGCCTAACGCATATTGGGCATCCGCAATACCCTGCTCTGCCGCTTTCCTATACCAAATTACGGCTTCGGCGTAATCTTGCTCAACCCCGCGACCGTCATAATACATTCCGCCTAACGCATATTGAGCGTCCGCAATACCCTGCTCTGCCGCTTTCCCGTACCAAATTGCGGCTTCGGCGTAATCTTGGTTAACGCCTATACCGTAATAATACATTGCAGCTAATTTAATTTGGTTTTCTTTAGCTAATTTAATTTGACTTTCTTCCGTTGTTTTTTTTGTTTGCTCAAAATGAATCGCGTCTACAATTTTTTTAGCTTCTTTATGTCCCTGATCAGCCGCTTTTTGATACAGCTTTACAGCTTCAGCATAATCTTGTTTAACGTCTTGACCGCGATAATACATTTCAGCTAACTTAAATTGGCTTTCGGCGTTGCCTTCTTCCGCTGATTTTTTTATTTGTTCATATTCGGTAATTTTATCTAACATCTCTTGCGCGGCTTTAAACCCCTGCTCCGACGCTTTTTGATACCAGTTTACTGCTTCAGCGTAATTTTGTTTAACGCCTTGACCGCGATAATACATTCCGGCTAATTTAAACTGACTTTCGGCATTGCCTGCTTTTGCTGATTCTTTTGCTTGTTTGAAATGAACTATATCCGTCATTTTATAAGCTCTTCTTTCTTCCTGCTCCGCCGCTTTCTTACGCCAATTTGCGGCTTTTTCTCCGTCTCTGCCGTAATATATTTTGCCCAATTCATATTTAAAACGCGATCCGAAATTGGTCATCATTACATTTGCCATATCATATCCGTATAGAAATATGAGAACTAAAAAACTTGCGGCAATTATTAAAACTATTCTTATTATGATCTTTATTGTGACGCTTAAAAGTTTTTTCATTTTTACATCCTATGCTTAAATTTATTTATTTGCCGCCGTTTTTTAAATTTTGCTGCTAAAATCATCTATCGCTAAAAAAATATCTCTGCTGTGATTTAGGAACCCACCATTCAATAAAATTATGATATATGCCTATCGGAGCGGGATTAATTCCTTTAAAACGTTTATGCACAGCCTGCATCGAGTCGGGGTAATATAAAAAAATGCACGGCGGATCTTTTTCCATAATTTCCTGTATTCTGTAATATATTTTTTTTCTTGTTTCAATGTCAAAAATGCTCCTTGCTTTTTCGTAAAGTCCGTCGACTTCGGGATTATTATACGACAAAAAATTATACTCTCTCGGGGCGGTTTGTTTTGAATGCCAAAGCGAATACTGGTCGGGGTCTAAGGTAAGACTCCAGCCCATAATAACCGCGTCAAATTCTCTTTTTGCTATGTACTGGTTTATAAAAGTCGAAAATTCGATTATACGCACGTTTGTTTTTATGCCGATTTTTTTTAACTGCTCCTGAACAATCTGGGCGGTAAGTTCTCTTTGTTTGTTTCCCTGATTTGTGGTAATGGTAAATTCAAACTGTTTTCCTTTATATTCAAGCCAGCCGTCATTATTAATATCTTCAAAGCCGAGTTCTTTTAACATTTCGGCGGCTTTTTGCGGATTATATTCTGATTCGGGAATATCCGCATTATAAGCCCAGCTCTGCGGAGGGTAAGGACCTATAGCCTCTTTTCCGGTGTTTAAAAGCACGCCTTCTATTATGTCTTTTTTATTTATCGCAAGCTGCATTGCCAATATGAATTTTTTATCGTCAAAAGGTTTTCTTTGCATATTAAAGCCCAGATAAGTAAACGCAAACGCAGGCTCGCGAAATTTATTATAAAACTTAAAAAAGCTGTCATAAGCGTACCATTGGTCCGGAGTTAAAGTAACCGCGTCCAAAGACTGCTTTCGCAGCTCTAAAAACTGAACAGCCTGGTCGGGCACTATTTGAACTATATATCTGCTTATGTAAGGTTTTCCTTCAAAATAGTCGGGATTTGCTTCAAGAATAATTTTTTGGTCTGTCTGCCACGATTTGAATTTATAAGGACCCGTACCTACGGGATTTCTGTTTGCCGCGGCGGTATTTATGTCATGTCCTTCAAAAATATGTTTAGGAATTATACTCATGCCCCATCTTTCAAGATTAGGCGCGAAAGGTTTGTCGTAAATTACTTTGACGGTATAATCGTCGATTATTTTAAAATCTTTTATTATCGTAAAGTTTGACGAATAGGGGGTTTTGACATTCGGGTCAATTAAAGTTTCATATGTGAATTTTACGTCCTGCGCCGTAAAAGGAACCCCGTCGTGCCATTTGACGTTTTTGCGCAGTTTAAAAATTATTTCAAGCCCGTCTTTTGAAACTTCAAAACTTTCCGCCAAATCGCCGGTAAGGTTTAAATCCTTGTCGTATTTTACAAGTCCGTTAAATATCTGGCCTAAAACCAAAGAAGAAGAAGTATCGCTTGCAAGAACGGGATTTAGATATGAAGCGTCGCTCAAACTTGCTATTATAAAAGCGTCGCCGTAAACCGGAGATGAATTGTCCGAAGTTACGTCCTGTTGGTCAGTCTTTTCCGACGAGCAGGAAAAGAAAAATAAAAAGCAAAATAGCAGTACAATTTTTTTTATATCTAATTTTTCACTTTTCACTTTCCACTCTTCATTTTTTATTTTCAGGATTAATTATAACCGTCAAAGACCGGGCGTCAAAAATTCTATTAGCGACTCTTTTAATATCTTCCGCGGTAACTTTGTCAATATCGTCCAGATATTTTTCATCGTATTTATAACCTTGTCCGACGATTTCGCGCCAGGCGTGATAATACGACCGTCTGCCCACGGTTTGCCTGTCCATTATGTAAAGGCCTTTAATATAAGTTTTCGTGTCTTTAAGTTCCTGCGGATCAACTTCTTTCGAACGGAAATCTTTTAATATCTCGTCTATTCTTCTAAGCGTCAAAGATATGTTTTTCTTATCAAGCCCTATATAAACCGAAAAATAACTCTCCATTATTCTTGACGGATAAACCGCGCTTACTTCATATGCCAGCCCGAGTTTTTCCCTGAGTTCGACAAAAAGAACGCTTGTCATTCTTCCGCCGAGCAGCGCGTTTATGACTTTTAAAGTTACGAAATCTTTATCGCTTAAAGACGGAGCGGAAAAGCCTTGAAGAATATAAGCCTGATTAAATTTTCCGGCGATTTCAGCTTTTTCAGGCCTTTTCAAATCCAAAACCCAAACAGGCTTTTCAAACTTCTTTCCGGATTCTATATTCCCGAAATATTTTTCAAGAGCGTTTTTTACCGTGCTTTCTTCTACATTTCCGGCAATCGATATTAAAATATTCGAAGCATTATAAGAATATTTATGCCAGTCTTTAAGATTTTCGCAAGTCGCGGCGGAAACCGTTTTTTGGCTTCCCGCGACAGGCAAAGAATACGGAGCGGTTCCGTAAAATAACTTTATGAAATTGTCCGAAGCCGTGCGGCCTATGCTGTCTTTTCTCGAACTTAAACCGGCAATCGTATCCTGCTTTTCAAAATTGAGGTCATTTTCGTCAAAAAGCGGATTAATTATAACATCGGAAAAAATTTCACAGGCTTTGTCAAAATATTCCGGCAAAAAATTCATATTAAATCCGGACATATCGTAATCCGTATCCGAATATAAATCCGCGCCTATATTGTCAACGTCTTTCGCAAGCGTCGCGACCGAACGGTTTTTTGTAGCCTTTGCCATAAGCCTCGCCGTCAAATTTGAAATACCGGCGTTTTTTTCATCTTCGGATATAACAGACACGGGAGTGACGACTCTTAACGACACAACCTGAACCCCGCCGGTTTTGTTAAATATAACTTTAATTCCGTTTTTAAGCGTAAAATCGTTCATTGCGCCTCCCGCGTTTTGAACTAAAACAATCTGGAGAGATAGTATAAACAAACCTATAATTTTTTTCATTTTTTAACCTTAGTATTTAATTAATACTCAAACCCGAGTCACCCTGCAGGAACTTGCAGGGTCTATAAATTTATAGATTCTGCGACGGAGTTTACACTGCACGAAGTTGCAGGGCGCAGAATGACAGACAAGGCTACCTGTTGGGCAATAATGCCGCGTTCGTAATTCTATCCGGCGAATAATATTTCGCAAAAAATTCTCGTACATTTTCCGCAGTAAGAGCTTTTATTTTAAGCATATAATTATCTGCCGCTTCGGGCCTGCCCATAAGCGTCCAATATCCGACGTTATAAGCTATGTCAAACGGAGTTTCATGCGAAAAATTCCACGAAGTTTTAAACGCGAGTTTCGCCCTGTTGAGTTCTTCTTCCGTAATGCCGTTTTTAATTATATCTTCTATCTGTTTTTTTATTTCGGCTTTTATTTCGTCAAGATTTTCCGGAGCAAAAACCGCGCTGACATAAGCAATGCCCGTTCCTTTTACGGTCATAAACGACGAGCCGATAGAATAAACCAATTGCTTTTCGTCTTTTAAAACCCTGTAAAGTCTTGACGATTTTCCGCCGCCTAAAACGGACATAGCCAAATCCGCCGTAAAAATATCATCCGAAGTTATATCGGGTCCTAAAAAGCCGGAAACAAGATAACCCACTTCGACTTTATCGTGTTTAATCCAATCTTTACCGGTATGAACGCTTTCCAAAGTAACGGGGTCCGGCAAAGGCGTTCTTTTTTGAATTTTTCCGAAAGTTTTATCTATAAGTTTTTGCGTTTTGTTTTTATCGAAATTTCCGGAAACTACCACAACCATTTTTTCGGGCACGTAATGCGAGCTGTAATAATCGTAAATTTCGTCTCTTGAAACATTTGCGATGACATCCGCGGTTCCTATGATACTGTTTTTCAAAGCGCTTTTTTCATAAATAGTTTTAAAAAAAGTTTCGTAAAGAACAGACTCCGGATTGTCGGAATGTCTCTGAATTTCCTCGATTACGACTTTTCTTTCTCTGTCTACGTCATCCTGAGGAAAAAGAGGAAACTGCACAACATCAGCCAGCATTTTAACAGCTTCTTCAACGCCGTCCTTCTGTATGTTTATATAATACATCGTATATTCTTTGGACGTGGCGGCGTTAATATAACCGCCCATGTTTTCAACGCGACGGCTCAATTCGTCTCCCTGATAGTTTTTGCTTCCTTTAAACATCAAATGTTCCAAAAAATGCGACAGTCCCGCCTGAGATGATTTTTCGTCAACCGCTCCCGCGCGGACATAAACGCTTACGGACGCGGCGAGGCTGTCATCATTATTAATCAGCACGGACGTAAGACCGGTATCGTATTTTTTCACGGTTTTTACTCCTTTAGTGGAAACGCAGCCGCATACGACAAGAACGCATAAAGCGGCATACAATATTTTTTTAAATTTCATTTTTCACTCTCTGTGTTTTTGTATTCTTTATATTCACCGTATAAACTTCTGCCGATATCGGCAAAAGAGTAAGCCCAGACAAGAGCAAGAGGTATATTTATCATAAGCATCATGTTTGAGTTTTGCGATAAAAAATTTCGCAGATATTCTCTCATAGCACCGTAATCTTTAGGGACAGAATTTAAATCTATTGAAAACGACATTATTATCGCAACTACAATTAGGACTAAAATTGAAATGCCTATAAGCGCCGCTGCTTTTTTATACTGTTTTAAAAAAAGATGCCCGACGCCAGGGCCAAAAAATAAGGTCGTAAATAAAGCCAAAAAATATTTTGAGAACATAATCACACCTCAGAAGATTAGACACATGGACGCATAGATGCATAACAAAGACAACGTCGTTACCATGCATCAATGCATCTAAACTTCCATGCTTCACCTTTTATAGTTATTTTAATTTTTTCAATATGTTCTGAGCTCCTGAATGCCCTTGTTGTGCCGCTTTTTCAAACCAATATCTTGCTTTTTTTAAGTCTTGTACTCCGCTGCCATTACGATATATTGTTCCCAAACGATATTGAGCGGCCGCATTACCCTGTTGCGCTAATTTTTCATACCAATATATTGCTTTTTTTAGATCCTGTTTTATCTCGCCGCTGCCATTATAATATATTTCTCCCAAACGGCGTTGAGCGTTTTCGTTACCTTGTTGCGCTAATTTTTCGTACCAATATATTGCTTTTTTAATATCCTGTCTTATTCCGCCGGTGCCATTATTATATATATCTCCCAAACGGCGTTGAGCGCGTGCATCCCCCTGTTCCGCCAGTTTTTCATACCAATATATTGCTTTTTTAACATCCTGTCTTATCCCGCCGGTGCCATTATAATATATATCTGCCAAACGGCGTTGAGAACGCGCGTCCCCCTGTTCCGCTACCTTTTCATACCAATATGTTGCTTTTTCTATATCTTGTATTATCTCGCTGCCATTGTAATACATTTCTCCAAGGTCGTACTGCGCTTTGCGATTTCCTTGCTCTGCCATTTTTTTTGTTTCTTCAAAATTTGCCGCAAAAACAGCGGATACGCAAAAAAGTATTGTTAAAAACATCAATAATATTTTTTTCATTAGTAACATTCCTATTTATTTTATATGCCGTTAAATATCCTGCTGCCAGCCGTTTTCCAAACCTAAATTTTCAAGTTCATAAAGGGCCTGATTATATTCATCCTGCGTCAGACTTTTTGACAGTTCAGGAAAATTATCGGATTTATGCGCGGTATGATATTGAGCCATAAGACTTACAAAAGTTTCTTTTGACAATTCTTCGGTTATAAACTTTAAGGAGTTTTTTGTATTTTCAATATTTCCCGGCAAAACCAAATGCCTTACAAGAATGCCTTTATACGCGATTCCGTCGTCTTTTAATTTTAAGTCGCCGGTTTGGCGTTTCATTTCTTTCAGAGCTTCCCTGTTAACTTCAACATAATCTTTAACGCCGGAATATTTAAAAGCTATATTATTATCGGAATATTTTATATCGGGAAGATATATGTCTATCAATCCTTCAAGAAGTTTTAAAGTTTCAATATTTTCATAACCGCTGTTATTGGAAAGAACCGGTATTTCCAAACCCTTTTGTCTCGCTAAGTAAACAGCTTTTGCAATCTGCGCGCTGTAATGAGTTGGAGTAACAAAATTGATATTATGAACGCCTTTGTCCTGCAGTCTGAGCATAATATCGACAAAACCGTCAATGCTTACTTCTTTGCCGTTTCCCAGCTGGCTTATCGGATAATTCTGGCAAAAAACGCAGCTTAAAACACAGTTTGAAAAAAATATTGTCCCTGAACCTTTTGTTCCGGTTATCGGCGGTTCTTCGCCCATATGGACATTATGGCTTGCAATAAAAATTTTATCCGCCGTTCTGCAAAGACCTTTCTGCCCTTTGATCCGGCTAACGCCGCACTTTCTCGGACATATTTCACATTTTTCCGTCATTTTATAAAGCTTATCTATGTTTTGTTCAACATTCATATATTTTCTGAATCTAAAATAATTGTTACGGGACCGTCGTTTTGTATATCGACAAGCATATCAGCCCCAAACTCGCCGCTTACAACGTTTAGACCCGACTGTTTTGCGGTTTCCAAAAATTCTTCATACAGCTTTTTCCCCTGCTCATATCCGGCGGCTTCGGTAAAATCCGGCCTTTTGCCTTTTTTACAATTTCCGTACAGCGTAAACTGCGAAATAATCAGAAAACTGCCTTTTATGTCTTCAACGGATTTATCAAATTTTCCTTCTTCGTTTGAAAAAATTCTCATGTTTTTAATTTTTTCAAATAATGCGTCGCATTTCTGCGCGGTATCATTCTTGCCAAACGCCGCCAAAACAACCAAGCCTTCGGAAATCGTACGTTTCTCTTTGCCGTTTATCGTAACCGATGCTTTTTTAACTCTTTGTATAACTGATTTCATATTAGTTATCTTTAAATGCGCCTATCCAGATTTGAACTGGAACATTCAGCTCCGGAGGCTGACGCTCTATCCAGTTGAGCTATAGGCGCATAAAATTAGAGTATCCGGATCACCCTCACCTTAATCCTCTCCCTGGCAAGGGAGAGGAAAGAAAAGCAATTATTCTATTGTTTCATCTCTCTGACAAGGGAGAGGAAATAACAACTCACATCCTTCTAAACACATCAGTTTTCAAAGAAGTCACTCTGTCTAAAAATACTTTTCCGTCTAGATGATCTATTTCGTGTTGAATACATACAGCTTCAAAACCGTCTGTCTTTAAAAATTGTTTACAGCCGTTTAAATCCAGGTATTCCACTTCTATTTTTTTCTTTCTTGTGACGGTTCCTATAAAATCCGGAACGCTTAAACAGCCTTCTCTTGAACTTGTTTTTCCGGAAGAATATGTTATAACGGGATTTATCATTGTCAAAACTCCGGAACTTCTGTGAGGTTTTTCGCTAAGAGACACATCGACAATAATTATCCTTACCAAAACTCCGACCTGAACCGCGGCTATGCCTACGCATGATTTATGGTAAAGCATAGTCTTTCGCATATTTTCAGCTAAAGTCCGGACTTCGCCTCCGGTATCTTTCACGTCAATAGATACCCGCTTAAGCAGCGGATCGGGAATGGTAATTACCGGTAAAACGCTCATATTTCCGAAGACTCTGCCTTGTTGATTGAAATGCTTAAGCCTAAACTCTTAGATATTTCGGCAAGCTCAGACGAAACTTTTTGAACGGAAATTTTTTCGGGGAATTGCGCTTCAATAAGCATTATATACGTTTTTCCGATTTTAGAATTTGTAACGGCTGTCTGAACGTCGGTAATATTTATTTTTTTCCCGGCAAGATATTTACTGATATTATAAACTATCCCGGTTTTGTCCGCTCCGTAAACGGATATGACGTAAGGATTTATTTTTTCTTTCTTTTTCTTTACGGACGCTACGGGAGAATAAGATACGGACAACCCTAAACGCTTGGCTTTTTTTGAAATATCAGACGACAATTTTTTTAAAGTAATTGACAAAGGAAGTTCTACAATAAGGATCATCGCAAACTGTCCGTGCAAAATCGTCATAGTTGAATCTTCAATATTGCATTTAAGTTCGTACAAAACTTTTGTTATCGCGCCGACAATACCCGGTCTGTCTTTTCCTATAGCGGTTAAAGAAATGTATTTTGACATTATTACTCCTTTTAAACAGCAAAGTGAAAATTGAAAAGTGGAAAGTAAAAATATTGCGTTTCGGCTACGCCGAAACCTGTTTTCAGTTTTCGCTTTGCGAAAACACATCATTTCAACTTTTCACTTTTAACTTTCCACTCTGTAGTTATAAATATTTTTCCGCGTTCTTTACGGCATCGTCAATTTTTGAAATATCTTTCGAGCCACCCTGCGCAAAATCCGGCTTTCCGCCGCCGGAACCGTTAATATCCGCCGCAAAAACTTTTGCAATTTTTCCCGCGTTAACGCCTTTTTCAATATAATCCGGCGTAGCCGAAACTATAAAAGAGGCTTTATCCCCGCTTTTTGAAACTATGATAATAACAGCGGACTTCATTTTTTCTTTTATTTTATCGGACATATCTCTTAAAACTTTTACGTCAACTTCGTCAACGGACAATGCCAAAAATTTCATTCCTTTTATGTCTTTTGCCAATTTAACGTAATTAACTATATCTCCGGAAATTAAACGGCTTCTTAAATCAACGAGTTCTTGGCCGAGTCTTTTATAATCGGCAATAAATTTTTGCGCTCTTTCAAACAACTCTTCTTTTGAAACGTTCAAAATCTCCGCCATTTTAAACATGCTGTATTCGTCTTTTAGCACGTACTCTTCCGCCGCAAGTCCGGCAACAGCTTCAATCCTGCGTACGCCCGCAGCAACGGAAGATTCCGAAACTATCTTAAAAAATCCTATGTCGCCTGTGCGCGTTATGTGCGTTCCGCCGCAAAGTTCCATAGAGAAAGCTTCGCTTTCGTTTTCATTTTTAACGGATACTGTTCTGACAACATCTCCGTATTTTTCGCCGAACAACGCCATAGCCCCGGCTTTCCGAGCTTCGTCAATACTCATATTTTCTACGCAAACAGGTATATTTTCCCTGATTATCGCGTTAACTTTTGTTTCAATTTTTATCAAATCTTCTTTTTTAACCGCGTTAAAATGAGTAAAATCGAAACGCAGATAACTGTCCGCTACAAGAGAGCCGGCCTGAGTAATATGTTCGCCGAAATAGTCCCTTAAAACTTTTTGCAGCAAATGCGTGGCAGTATGATGCCTTGCCGTTTGTTTCCTGTATTCTATATTTATTTCAGACGTTACAACGGCGCCGATTGAGATATCGCCTTTGAGAACTTTAACTTTATGAACAAATAAATTCCCCACGGGTTTGAGAACTTCTTCCACTTCGGCTTCAAAATGTTTAGAGGTAATTTTGCCTTTATCGGAAACTTGTCCGCCCGAATGAGCGTAAAACGCCGTTTGAGAAAGAATTATCTCGCCTGTATCGCCGGCTTTAAGAATACCCGTTTCTTTGCCGTCTCTTGTTAAAGCCGTAACTTTTCCTTCAGCCCAATAGTTATCATATCCCACAAACTGCGTATCGCCGGTTTTCTTGTGCAGTATGGAATAAAACGTTACGTCCTGCTCTCCCGAGCCTCCCCAGGCAGCGCGCGATTTTTCCTGGGCGTTTTTCTGCTCGGCTTTAAAGCCTGCCTCGTCAATAGTCATATTGTTTTCCGCGGCTATTTCTTTTGTTAAATCGTAAGGAAAACCGTAAGTATCGTATAACTTAAAAACAGCTTCGCCGTCTATAACATTTGAACCTTTGGATTTATAAGAATTTATGATTTCCGAAAGCATATCCGAACCCGCTTCCAAAGTTTCCAAAAATTTTTCTTCTTCAACTTTTATAATCGCTTTAATGTTGCCGAGTCTTGATGATAGTTCCGGATAAGCGGGCTCCATAATATTAAAAACAGACGAAGCAAGCTCGTTTATAAAAGGCTTATTATATCCGTAAAGTTTCCCCTGCCTTAAAGCCCTTCTTAAAATCCTTCTTAAAACGTATCCACGCCCTTCGTTTGACGGCAGTATTCCGTCGGAAATTAAAAACGTCACGGCTCTTGCGTGGTCGGCAATCATTCTGAGTTTGGAAATATTTTTGCCTTCGTTTTTTATTTTAAGAATTTCTGCGGAGTTTTCCATTATCGGCATAAACAAATCGGTATCAAAGATGCTTTTTCTGCCGTTTGCCGCTGCGACAATTCTTTCAAGACCCATTCCCGTATCTATATTTTTTCTCGGCAAATTTTTAAGGGAATTGTCAGCCTGCCTGTCAAACTGCGTAAAAACAAGATTCCATATTTCCAAATGTCTGTCGCAACTGCATGCGGGACTGCAATCAGGTTTGCCGCATCCCATATCTTCGCCCAAATCTATAAGAATTTCAGAGCAAGGCCCGCAAGGTCCGGTGTCGCCCATATTCCAGAAATTCGTATCTTCGCCCATTTTTATAATTCTTCCGGCCGGAACAATCTTTTTCCAAATATCCTCGGCTTCATTGTCTTCTTTATATACGGTAAAATAAAGCTTGTCTTTAGGCAAATCCATATTTTTTGTCAAAAATTCATAAGCCCACGCTATCGCTTCTTTTTTAAAATAATCTCCGAAACTGAAATTCCCGAGCATCTCAAAAAAAGTTAGATGCCTTGCGGTTATACCGACATTGTCTATATCCGAAGTCCTGAAACACTTCTGGCAGCTTGCCGCTCTTGTAAAAGCATCTTTGCTTTGACCGAGAAAATGCTGCTTGAACTGCACCATTCCCGCGGACGTAAAAAGAAGGGTTTTATCCCCTGACGGAATGAGCGAGTCCGACGGAACTATCGTAGAACCGTTTTTTTTGAAAAAATCCAAAAATTCAGCCCTTACTTTTGCAGACTGTTTTTTCATTTTTTTATCCTGAAATTAAAAATTGTTTGATATTTCAATAATTTTAGCAAAAAACAAATGAAACGGCAAAACAAACCTTTAAAACAAATATTAGCAACTCTAACACAATCTTAATAAATTCTTAACTATTACTTATTATAATGCAATTATGGAAAAGTCCAGGAAAGTTTTAATACTTACCTCTTATGTGACGGGACACGGACACGCGAGCATCACTTTCGCGGTTGAAGACGCGTTGCGGGCGCGCAATATTGATTTTAAAACTGTCGAGGCTTTTGAGATGGGTTCGAAAGCGTTGTTTAACCGCGCAAAAGGCTACGGTAAGTTTACTCACAATTACCCGAAACTTTGGGAGTTTTCATTCAACTTTTCCGCAAAATATCCGCGTTTTGTTAACCGTATCATAGAAAGCAGTTGCAAAAAAAAGTTTTTGAAAATATTTAAGGAATACGAACCGGACACAATAGTCAGCGTTCATCCGCTTTTCGTCGGCAGCATATTAAACATTTTAAAAAAGAACAATCTCCCGTGCCGTTTTATAACGCTTATTGCCGACCTCGTAAGCATCTCGCCGTTATGGATAGACAAACGCGCTGATTTGACAATTTGCCCTACGAGAGAAAGTCTTGGTTATGCGCTGCGCAAGGAACTAAATCCGGACAAACTAAGCGTGATAAACCTTCCCACGCGGACTATTATCACGGAACGCGCCAAAACCGTGACTGAAACGGAACGCAAAAATGACGGATTGATAAGGCTGTTTATGATGAGCGGAGCTGAAGGCAGCGGCGACATGGCGGCAAATATCAGAGAGCTGTTAAAGATCAAGAACTCCCGCGTCACCGTGATAGCCGGCAGAAACGCCGGTTTAGAAAAGAGTTTAAAGGACGAGTTCGGCGGCAATCCCGATGTTAAAATTCACGGTTTTGTAAACAATATAGACGAATTAATGCCGTGTAACGATATCGCTATAGTGCGCGGAAGTCCTAATGTGCTTATGGAATGTATAAATCTTACCGTGCCGGTAATCGTAACCGATTACCTCGGAGGGCAGGAACCGGGAAACGTGGACTTTATAATAACCCGCAAGCTCGGACTTTTCTGCTTTGAAAAGTCCAAACTCGGCAGTTTTGTACAACAGTATCTGAAAAACGACCGCGAACTGCTCAAAGCAACGCGGAAAAATCAGTTTGATTACAGAGATCTTGAAGCTGCGGGAAAGATAGCGGAGTTAATATAATTATGGAAAATACTAAACCCCAATGGATATCTCTAAAAAAAATAATTTCCGAATATATAGCCCGTTACTGTTGCAAGAATAATTACCGTGCCTATATAAACTATTGTTTTTTTAGTGCCGAGAACGCTTCTTATTAAAAGCATATTGGGCAGCGACAACGCCGGTCCTGAAAGCAGCAAAGCAAGCGCGGGTCCTTTGCCCATTCCGTTATTAATAAATCCCTGCACTATCGGGACCTCTATCAAAGTGCAAAAATAAATAAACGCCCCGAAAAAAGACGATATAAAGTTTGCCAAAAGTCCGTTGCCGCCTACAACGGCGTTAATATAAACGGACGGAATAATTCCTTCTTTACCATCATAACCAAGAAAAAAACCGGAAGCTATAATGCCGATAACCAAAAGAGGCATCATTTTTTTAATGTATTCAAACGTTGAAACAAACCATATGTCATAATCGTCTTTTTTAAAATACTTTATAAGAGTAAAAATTAAAAATACTGCGGAAACAATTATAAGCGCGGCAAAAAATACGGAATCAGCATGCAGTTTAGCAAACACAAACAACGCTATCATTGAAGCAAAAAACATCAAATTGACGTAAAAAGGTTTTTGCGCGCCGCCGCTATCGCAAACGTTTATTGCTTCTATTCTTTTTATTTCCTCTTTTCTGAAAACAAATGCCATAAAAAGACCTACAAAAAAACTAAAAAATACCGCCATTACGGTTCTTGCTATGCCCATTTGCAAACCTAAAACGCTGCTTGTCATGGTTATGGCTACAAGATTTATCGCCGGAGCGGCATATAAAAACGTAACTGCCGGTCCTAAGCCCGCGCCCATTTTATAAATACCCGCAAATAAAGGCATAACAGTACAGGAGCAAACCGTCAGAACAAGACCGGAAACGGACGCAAACAAATAAGCAGCCGTTTTTTTTGCTTTCGCGCCCATATATTTAATAACTTCGTTTGATTTTAAGAATACGCTTAATGCGCCGGCAATAAACATTGCCGGAAACAAACCGAACAGAAAATGCTCTTTAAAATATGAATTTAACAAACCTATGGAATTTAGAACCGCGTTATCAAACTGACTTTTGCCTATCGGCAGATAATAAATTACCAGAAAGCCGGCAATATAAATTAATATTTTTTTCCATTCCGTTTTAAAAAAAGACATTTTATATGCTCCTTTATTACAATTCTTTCTTCAGTTTTTCAAAAATTTCATTCCGCACGTCACGAAATACTTTTAAAATTTCTTCTTCAGTACCAACGGCTTCGGCAGGATCATAAAAAGGCCAATGGTATTTAACAGCTTTTCCGAAATAAACAGGGCATGATTCTTTTGCGTTATCGCATACGGTTATTAGAATATCAAAAGATTCATTCTTAAATACGTCAACGTACTTAGAAGTATTTTTAGAAATATCTATTCCTATTTCCGCCATTGATTTTATAGCGTAAGGATTTACTTTAGAAGGTTTTGTACCTGCGCTGAAAGACTGATAATTATCTCTAAAATAACCGTTTATAAGACTTTCCGCCATTTGGCTTCTACAAGAGTTTCCTGTACACAAAACAAGTATTTTCTTCATCCTTTTTAATAAACCCCTAATTTTTGGAGATTAACTCCGCCAATTCTTTTTTAGAAGGCAAGCTGCCGGAAAGCACTACTTTATTATTTATAACCAAAGCAGGCGTATTCATAACGCCGTAAGAAACAATCTTATTGATATCTTCTATTTTTTCTATATCGGCTTCTATGTTTAATTCTTTTATGGTTTCATCTACTAAGTTCATAAGCGTCTTGCATTTTGCACAACCTGTCCCTAAAACTTTAATTTCCATAATTTAACCTCGCAATATCATATTTTATTTCATTGTCCGCGAAAGAAAAGCAATCAAATTTTTACTTATGTCTTCATTTATTCTGTAGCGCATCCAAGAACCTTTTTTAGCGACGTTTACCAGCTTACATTTAACAAGCATTTTCATATGGTAACTGAGCGTAGGCTGCGTTATATGAAATTCTTCGAGTAATTCACAAGCGCAACGCTCTCCCTTAGATAACATACCCATAACTTTAAGCCGCGTCTCATCGCCAAGGGCTTTCAGCATAAGAGCATAATCTCTATACTTTTTATTCATCCGGTACTCTCCATAATATTGATATTTATCTATATGAAGAAGAATAGCAAACATATAGATATTTGTCAATATGTTACAATCGTTCATTTTTTAATTATTAAACAAACGGGTTAACAATCGTTTTTTAAAATTGTATAATCGTTTAATGAAAAAATATTTATTTTTAACGCTAATGCTGGCGCTCGGCTGTGTGCCGCAAAAAGAGATTAAAAAAGAAATTCCCCCTCAAAAGGAGACAAAAGAAATGATTGCAATTTTTGAAACGTCGTTAGGAACAATTAAGGTAAAACTTCTCCCAGAAAACGCGCCTCTTACGGTAGAAAATTTCGTAGAACTCGCCGAGGGCGTAAAAGAGTTTACCGACCATAAAACCGGCAAAAAAACAAAAAAGAAATTTTACGACGGGCTGATATTCCACAGAGTCATACCGGAATTTATGATACAGGGAGGCGATCCGCTTGGAACCGGAACAGGCGGTCCGGGATATAAATTTAAAGACGAAATAGACCCATCCTTAAAATTCGACAAGCCCGGAATACTCGCCATGGCAAACTCGGGACCGAACACAAACGGCTCTCAGTTTTTTATAACTGAAGTTTCAACTCCTTGGTTAAACGGAAACCATACTATTTTCGGACAGGTAACGGAGGGTTTGGATATAATCAAAAAAATAGCAAGAAGCCAAGTTGATTTTTCCGACAAACCCATAGAAGACGTCATATTGAAAAACGTGACAATAGAAAAAAAGTGACAAACAGTAACATTCATTGTTTGTGTTTGTCATTCCGCACTTGATGCGGAATCCATTGTTACTTAAAATAATATTTATCCTTATGTCTTTTAACGACAAACATGGATTCCGTTTTTCAACGGAATGACGACAAAGGCAACGGACAAAAGATTGACAAATAAAAAGGAGACAACTATGAAAAAAGTCGTTTTCATAACCGCTCCGGAAATGTTCAGAGACGAGGAATATTTTAAGCCGAAAAAAATTCTCGAAGACTCAGGTATACAGATTGTAACGGCAAGCATTAAAAAAGGCGAAATTACTGGCAGGTTCGGCAATAAAGCAATAAGCAGTATGACTATTTACGAAATAAAACCCCAAAATTTTGACGCTATTGTCTATATCGGCGGAAAAGGCTCGGCGGTATTTTTTGAAAATCCTATTGCATTAAAACTTGCCGAAGAATTTTATAAAGCTAAAAAGATAACAGCCTCCATTTGCTCGGCGGGAGTAATTCTTGCAAATTCCGGAATTCTGAAAGGCAAAAAAGCCACGGTATTTCCGGACGATAAAGACTACTTAATAAAAGGCGGGGCGAATTATACGGCAGCTCCTCTGGAAGTTGACGGCAATATTATTACGGCAAACGGACCTGAGGCAGCCGTAGATTTCGGAAACGCAATCCTAAAGGCAATTAACAATTAACAAATTACAAATAATAATTTACAATTATTTGCAGTTGTTTTTAATTGTTATTTGTTAATTGTCAATTGTTAATTGTCGTTTCACGTATTCTTTCAAATAATTTCCGGTAAAGGATTTCGGGTTTTTCATTATTTCTTCGGGAGTTCCCTCGGTAATAAGTTCTCCGCCTCGCTCTCCGCCTTCGGGTCCTAAATCTATAATCCAGTCCGCGGTTTTAACAACGTCCAAATTGTGCTCTATTACCAAAACCGTGTTTCCCGCGTAAGAAAGCCGGCGCAAAACTTCAAGAAGTTTTCCCACATCGGCAAAATGAAGACCGGTTGTCGGTTCGTCAAGAATATAAATCGTTCTTCCGGTAGCTCTTTTTGAAAGTTCCGTAGCAAGCTTGACTCTCTGTGCTTCGCCGCCGGACAAAGTAGTCGCCTGCTGGCCTATTCTGATATAGCCCAGCCCGACGTCTTCCAAAGTCGACAAAATTCTTTTTAAAACCGGAATATTTTCAAAAAACTTTACGCCTTCTTCGACGGTCATATTTAAAACTTCGTCGATTGTTTTTCCTTTATATCTGATTTGAAGCGTTTCCTCGTTAAACCTTTTTCCGCCGCATACTTCGCAGGTTACATAGACGTCGGGCAAAAATTGCATTTCTATTTTTAGAGTTCCGTCTCCCTGGCAATTTTCGCATCTTCCGCCTTTTACGTTAAAAGAAAATCTGCCCGGACCGTAGCCTCTTGTTTTTGATTCCGGCATCTGCGAGAACAAATCTCTTACTATTCCAAACGCTCCCGTGTACGTCGCGGGATTAGACCTCGGCGTTCTGCCTATCGGCGACTGGTCCACAATTACGACTTTGTCGAAATGCTCAAGACCTTCCATTAACTTAAATTTTCCGGGATCGTCTTTTGTTCCGTAAATTTTTTTAGCAAGATTTTTATATATTATCTCGTGAACCAAAGTGGATTTTCCGCTTCCGGAAACACCGGTAACGCATATAAAAAGGCCGACCGGAAGATGAACGTCTATTTTTTTCAAATTAAACTGCTGGGCACCCTCGACGGTAAGCCACTTGTCAAGCGGCTGTTTTCTTTTTTTAGGGAGAGGTATTTGCAAATCCCCTTTTAAATACTGGCCTGTCAAAGATTTAGGCGATTTCATAATATCTTTAATATTTCCCTGAGCGACAATATATCCGCCGTGAACGCCCGCCCCGGGACCTAAATCTATTATATGGTCGGAAGCGCGCATTGTGTCCTCGTCGTGTTCCACAACAATTAAAGTGTTTCCCAAATCCCTTAGTTTTACAAGAGTTTCAAGAAGTTTTCCGTTGTCTCTCTGGTGAAGACCTATGGACGGCTCGTCCAAAACATACAAAACTCCCGTAAGTCCCGATCCTATCTGCGTGGCAAGATGTATTCTCTGTCCCTCTCCACCCGAAAGTGTCCCGCTTTCTCTGTCTAAACTTAAATAGCCCAGCCCGACATTGTTTAAAAACAGCAGCCTTTCTTTTATTTCTTTAAGAATTGTTTTGCTTATGGTTTTATCTTTCTCGCTAAACTTAATATCGGTAAAAAAATCTAACGATTTTTCAACGGACATTTTAGTTATGTCCGATATGGATTTTTTATCTATTAAAACCGACAAAGCTTCTTTTTTAAGCCGCCTGCCTTTGCATAAAGGACAAATCTTTTTACTCATATACTTATTGTATATTTCGTCTCTGACAAAAGCAGACTCTGTTTCGTTATACCTGCGCTGCATATTGGTTACAACGCCTTCAAATTCGTCGTCGTATCCGTAAAGTATTATGTCTTGCTGCTCTTTTGTGAGCTCTTTCCACGGCTTGTTCAAAGGAATTTTATTAACCTTTGCTACGGAACTGAGAAGTTCCCAGTAATATCCGCCCCACGAGCCTTTCCATCTGTTTGTTCTGGTAGTTATCGGTTCGGTCCACGCTATTACGGCTCCTTGCGACAGAGAACGCGTTTTATCCGGAACAACAAGATTCTCGTCGATTTCTATTTTATTTCCAAGACCCGTACATTCGGGACATGCTCCGAACGGCGAATTAAAAGAAAATAAACGCGGTTCAATTTCAGAAAGATTTATTCCGCAGTCGATACATGCGTACTGCTCGCTGTAAACGGTTTCGAAAATCTCCTTTCCGCCTTTATCCACTATAACCGCAGCAACCGTTCCTTTGGATTCCTTTAAAGCCGTTTCAACGGAATCCGCAACTCTGCCGCGCGCGTCTTTGTCGATTTTTATTCTGTCAACCACAATTTCAATCGTATGTTTTTTATATCTGTCCAAATTTATTTTTTCGTCAAGCGAATATATGCTTTTATCTACTCTTACCCTCGTATAACCGCTTTTGGCAAGCCTTGCGAAAAGTTCTTCGTAGGTTCCGGTTCTTCCTTTAACTTTAGGAGAAAGTATATGAACCATCGTGTCTTTGGGAAATTTCATAATATCGTCTATTATCTGCTGCGCGGACTGAGGCCGGACGATTTTACCGCATTGCGGGCAATGCGGAACGCCGACTCTGGCAAACAAAAGCCTTAAATAGTCGTATACTTCCGTAACCGTGCCGACCGTGGAACGCGGATTATGCGACGGGTTTCTCTGTTCTATGGATATAGCGGGAGAAAGCCCTTCGATAATGTCAGCGTCAGGCTTATCCATAAGTTCTAAAAATTGCCTGGCATAAGCCGACAAAGATTCGACGTACCTGCGCTGTCCTTCGGCGTAAATTGTGTCAAAGGCAAGCGAAGATTTTCCGGAACCCGAGAGTCCGGTTATTACTACAAGCTTGTTGCGCGGAATGTCCAAATCAATATTTTTTAAATTATGCTGGCGGGCCCCGCGTATTTTGATTACGTCCATTTTTTACTCCAATTAACAAATTACAAATAACAATTTACAAATATTTTTTGTTTTTTAATGTTTTTATTGTGGCAGTCAAAAGCTTTAATAATTCTTTGCAATCCAAACAAATATCTGAAAATTGTCTATCACTTATCAACTGTACATCGTGTAGAAATTCCAACCAGTATTGCGTTTCGGAAGCTTCTTTTAATGCTATACACAATTTTGAAATGAATTCTTTTCTACTAATTGAGCATTCAGCCTCGGCAATATTTGCTCCTATACTTGTTCCTGAACGCAGTACTGTTTTGATAGAATAAATTCTTTTTTTTCGTCACACAAATATTGATAAAGCTTATAAATTCTTATGGCAAACAACTTGCTTTTAATCTTAACCACATTATCTTTCATAACACCCACTTTTGTTAATTGTAATTTGTTATTTGTTATTTGCCTTTATAATTGTGTCTTTCGCTTCCGGCAGCGTAAACGGATAATCCGTATTATAGTGCAGCCCTCTGCTTTCTTTTCTGAGCATCGCTGAACGCGCTACCATTTCGGCAACCGCTATTATGTTTCGCACTTCTATTCTGTCTACGGTAAGCGGCGAATTTCTGAAATGCCCGTCTATTTCGTCTTTTAAAATATTTATTCTTTTTTCAGCTTTTTCAAGTCTTTCGTCAGAGCGCGAAATACCTATATAATTCCACGCAAGCCTTCTTATTTCTTCCCAATCCTGCACAAAAACCGTAGAATCTTTAGACAAAGAACGATTAACGTAAAAATTCTCCGCAGAAACTTCAGGATAATTCCCGGAAAGCAAAGTTTTCGAATCCTCAAAAACCCTGTGAGCGTAAACTATGCCCTCAAGCAAAGAATTCGAGGCAAGCCGGTTCGCGCCGTGCACTCCCGAACACGCTGTTTCGCCTATGGCGTAAAGATTTTTTACGGTAGTCCTTCCGAATTCGTCGACTCTGACCCCGCCGCAGAAAAAATGCGCAGCGGGAATAACGGGAATCATATCTTTTGAAATATCCATGCCGTATTCAAGACATTTAGCGTAAATGTTAGGAAAACGTTTAACCAAAAAATCTCTGCTTTTTGAAGTAATATCAAGATAAACAAATTTGTCGCCGCTAGTTTTTAACTCGTTGTCAATGGCTCTTGCGACAATATCTCTGGGGGCAAGTTCTTTGGACGGGTGGTATTTTTGCATAAAAGCTTCGTTGTTTTTAAGTCTTAAAATTCCGCCTTCTCCTCTTACCGCCTCGGAAATTAAAAATGTTTTTGCTTCGGGATTATATAAGCAGGTAGGATGAAACTGTACAAATTCCATATTCGAAATGTCCGCGCCCGCTCTGTACGCCATGGCTATTCCGTCACCGGTCGCGATTTCAGGATTAGAAGTATATAAATAAGCCCTGCCCGCGCCTCCGCATGCCAAAACCGTAACTTTCGCTTCAAAGGTTTCAACTTCGTTTTTTTCGTTTTGCAGCACATAAGCGCCGCGGCAAAGTTTATTGCCGTCAACAACTAAATCCACAGCCGTATGCTCTTCATAAACTGTTATGTTCCGGTGCTTATTTATATTTTCTATCAAAACTCTTTCTATCTCGTTGCCGGTCATATCTCCCGCGTGAAGAATTCTTCTTTTGCTGTGTCCGCCTTCAAGCCCAAGTTCGAACTCTGAATCGGAATAATCTTTTTTAGAAAATTTCACGCCGAGTTTTATTATTTCCGCAATTCTTGCCGGACCTTCTTTAACCATTTTCTCAACCATTTCAACGTTGCAAAGACCGGCGCCCGCCGTAAGAGTGTCGGAAATATGCTGCTCAAAAGAATCCGACTTATCGGTAACGCAGGCAATCCCGCCTTGGGCTTTGCCTGTGGCGGAATCAAAAAGTTTCCTTTTTGTTATTAAAGCGACATTGCCGTTTTCAGACGCTTTCAAAGCTAGACTGAGGCCGGCAATGCCGCTTCCTATAATTAAATAATCTGACTTTATCATTTAACCGACTTCTTTTGTTTCCTCTTCCGTTTTGCACCACTGCGTAACGGTTTTCAGCAAATCTTTCGCTTTTTGGTTTTCGCCGTTATCAATTGCTTTAATTGCTTCGTTTAGCTTTTCCCTGTCGCTTATAACCGATTTTCTCGTATTTTCTATAACTTTCGATATCAAATTGGCAAGTTCAACGGTTTCGTCTTTGCTTCTCCAATGCACTTTGACGCCGAAATTTCCTTCCGAAAGTTTTTTCATGACCAGTTCAAAAAAGTACATCGGGCCTATAATTCTGTGAAAATAAAAAACGCTTTGAACTAAAACAAAAACCGAGAAAGCCAAAATTATCCAGAAAAAACCGTTCGTATACGCGTTCGTGAAATTTTTTACCGTACCGGCGCTTAACTGCTCCATACCGGGCGCGGAAACAAGCGTTTTTAAAAACGCGTAATAACTAAGCACCCCTAAAATAATCATAATTATCATAAGAATCAAAAGATATCTCCACTGCATTTTGGGCTTTACAAAATACTTTTTTCTTAACATTAATTCCTCCCCGAAGATTTTGTAAGTATTGCGTTGTCTATAAGCCTTGTTTCGCCGATCCGCGCGGCAACGGCAAAAACTGATTTTTTCGTATTTTTATCCGTTTTTTCCAGCGTGTAAAAATCTATAATTTCCGCGTAATCGATTTTTGAACCGGGAATTTCTAACAATTTTTTCAAGGCTTCTTTTAATACTGATTCCGTATTTTTAGTTTTAAAATTTTCTTTCGCTTCTTTTAGAATTACTGAAATTTTGGCCGCATTTTTCTTTTCAATATCGCTTAAATATACGTTTCTGCTCGACATCGCAAGCCCGTCTTTCTCTCTCACTATGGGGCACGCTATAATCTTAGTCTTAAAATTCAAATCTTTAGCCGTTTTTTCTATTATCCGCAGCTGCTGAAAATCTTTCATTCCGAAATACGCCCTGTCGGCAAAAGATATATTAAAAAGTTTCGCCACAACCGTCGCGACCCCCCTGAAATGCCCCTTTCTGGAAACCCCGCATAAAATGTCCTGCATATCGTTGACCTGCGCGAAAGTTTTATATCCGTCCGGAAATACTTCCGCGGCTGACGGCAGAAAAACATAATCGACATGGGACTTTCTGCATATACTCAAGTCCTTTTCAACCGGCCTCGGATATTTCAAATAATCTTCGCCCGGACCGAACTGGACGGGATTTACAAAAATCGAAACTATAGTTATATCGTCGTTTCTTACGGAACGGTCTATCAAAGAAATATGCCCGTCGTGCAAAGCGCCCATCGTCGGAACAAGACCTATTTCGTCGTTGTTTTTCATATGTTTTAAAGCTATTTTCTGCATTTCGGAAACTTTTTTTATTACTTTCATTTATATGCCTATATCTTTATTTACATTGCCTGTCATTGTGGGGAAAAACGAAGCTTTGACGAAACAATCCAGAAAGCTAACAAAAACGACATTCTTATTCCTAGATTGCCACGCCGCTTTCAGCGGCTCGCAATGACGGCAAAGCGGATAATCATTTGTAAGTGTTTTCTTCCGCCGGAAATTTGCCGTCTCTTACTTCATCGACATAATTTTTTACCGCGTTTTTTATTGTTTCGGCAAGATTCGCGTATTTTTTTACGAACTTAGGCGTAAAATCAGTGAACATTCCGAGCATATCGTCAATCACCAAAATCTGTCCGTCGCAGAATTTTCCGGCGCCTATGCCTATCGTCGGAATTGTCAAAGCTTCGGAAACCAGTTTTCCCAGACCTTCTGGTATGGCCTCTAAAACTATTGAAAAAACTCCGGCTTCTTCCAAAGCCTTAGCGTCCGCGATCAGTTTTTCGCGCGCGAATTCTTCCCTTGCCTGAACTTTATAACCGCCTATTTTATTTATAGCCTGAGGAGTAAGCCCCAAATGTCCCATCACGGGAATTTTGGCGTCTAAAATAGCTTTTACTTTATCTATAATTTCAATTCCGCCTTCAATTTTTACGGCTTCGGCTCCGCCTTCTTTTATCATCCGAGCCGCATTATAAACCGCGTCCCGCGCGCTTATTTCATAAGACATAAAAGGCATATCGGCAACGATTAAAGCGTTGTTATTTCCTCTCTTAACCGTTTTCGCGTGGTATATTATATCGTCTACGGTAACAGGCAATGTGTTTTCATATCCGAGTTTCACGACGCCTAAAGAATCTCCGACAAGCAAAATATCTATGTCTTGGGACGACAGGAGTTTTGACATCGTGTAATCGTAACAGGTAAGCGCGGAAATTTTACGCTTATCGCTTTTCATTTTGATCATTGTCGAAACAGTTTTTTTATTCATTTTTTAATCCGTTTTATAATAAGCTATTTGCTTATAATTCTAACCTTTTGATTGCCAAGTGTCAATAATTTCTTCTCAAGTATACGCCCGATTTTTTTATTTAAAACAGGATGAACAAAATCAGTCGCGATTTCCGCCATAGGAATTAAGACAAAAAGGCGGTTAGAGATTTCTTTGTGGGGAATTGTTAACGCCCCTCCCCTTCTGTCATTCCCGCGAAAGCGGGAATCCACGTTTGCCGTTGTTTGAATTTTGTTATTATAGAATAGTATATCGATATCTATAAGTCTTGCGGTCCAGCGGTGTGAGAATTTGCGGCCTAAAATTTCTTCCGTTCTTTTAACAAGGCGCAGTAAATCTCCGGGGGGTAAAATTGTGAGAGCTTCTACGACTATATTGTAAAAATTCATTTGTTTCGGACCTACGGGCGATGTTTCATAAAAAGACGAAATTTTATTTATTTTGACAAAACCCGAACTCTCCAAAAAAGACAGAGCGGAAATTATATTTTCTTTTCTGTTTCCTATATTAGACCCTAAACTTAAAAATATTTTGTTTTTCATAAAGCCTGTCATACTGAGTGCAACGAAGTATCCAGTAGTTAAAGGCTGTGGATTCTTCGGCATAAAACGCCTCAGAATGACAGACAGAGCCTTAAAACTTAATTTTGCTTATTCGTTCCAATGCTTCTTTTATTCTAGGAACGCCTACCGTCAGGGCAAATCTCACATAGCCTTCGCCGCTTTTTCCCATGCCGTTTCCCGGAGTACATACTATCGCGGCTTCATCCAAGAGCTTTCCGACTACCTCGGAAGAAGTATAGCCTTTTGGGACTTTTGCCCATACGTAAAAACTTGCCTGGGGAAGTTTTACGTCCCAGCCGAGTTTTTGCAGTCCCTCGACTAAAACGTCTCTGCGCTCTTTGTATATTTTTCTTGCCTCTTCAACGCATTTTTGAGACGAAGTAAGAGCGGTAATCGCCGCTTCCTGCACGGCCTGAAAAGCGCCCGAATCGTAATTATCTTTAACTTTGGCGATTCCTGCGACAACATCTTTATTACCGCAGACCCAGCCTATGCGCCAGCCCGTCATATTGTAAGTTTTTGAAAGGGAATGAAATTCCACGCCGACTTCTTTTGCCCCTTCGACTTCCAAAAAGCTTATAGGTTTTTCGCCGTAATAAATTTCGGAATAGGCCGCATCGGCGGCGACTATAATATTGTTCTTCTTCGCAAACTCTATAAGTTTTACGTAAAATTCTTTCGGAGCCACCGCCGCCGTAGGATTGTTGGGATAATTCACGAAAATCAGTTTTGCTTTTTTAAGTATATCTGCGGGTATCGCGTCTAAATCCGGCAGGTAATTATTTTTTTCAAGAAGCGGCATAAAATAAGGAGTGCCATCGGTAAAAATCGTCCCCGTATTATAGACCGGATATCCCGGCTCCGGAATTAAAACCGCGTCGCCCGGATTTACAAAACCGAGGTGCATATGTCCTATACCTTCTTTAGAGCCTATCAAAGCGCAGACTTCATTGTCGGGATTCAGTTCAACGTTAAATCTTTCTTTATACCAGCCGGCAACGGCTTTTCTGTACGAAATAAGACCCGCGCCGAAAGGATACTGATGGTTGGCCGGCTTTGCGACAGCTACCTGCATGGAGTTCACTATATGTTCGGGAGTAGGCAAATCCGGATCGCCGACGCCCAAAGAAATTATGTCCGCGCCTTTTTCAATTGCGGCTTTTTTCTTTCTGTCTATTTCTATAAAAAGATAAGGCGGCAGTTTTTTAAGTTTTTCATTGTAACGGATTTCCATTGATTTCCCCTAATATAGTCGTTAAATTTTCTTTATTCCTAAAACGTCCTGCATATCGTACAACCCCGGTTCTTTTCCTACAAGCCATTTTGCCGCTCTTATTGCGCCTGCCGCAAAAGTATCTCTGGAATGTGCTCTGTGGGTAAGCTCTATCCTTTCTCCGGGACCTGCAAAATAAACGGTATGGTCGCCGACAATATCTCCGGCTCTCACGGACAAAACGCCTATCTCGTCTTTTCTCCTTTCGCCTAAAACGGTTTTTCTTCCGTAAACTCCGACTTCGTTTATATTTTGGCCTATTGCGGCAGCGGCAATTTCGGAAAGTTTCGCGGCTGTCCCCGAAGGAGAATCTTTCTTTTTATTGTGGTGAAGTTCGACTATTTCTATGTCATATTCCGGGACAAGTTTTGCGACTCCTTCAATAAGTCTGAATAAAATATTGACGCCTATGGACATGTTCGGCGACATAACAACGGGAATAGATTTCGCGATTTCCGATATTTTTTCCTTTTGTTCGGCAATAAAGCCCGTCGTGCCTATTACAACGGGTTTATTGTGCTGTTTCGCGAATTCCAGATTTTTTAAAGCGCCGTCGGGATTTGTAAAATCTATCAAAACGTCGGAAAGAGGCAAATATTTTTCAAGTTCGCATGAAGACTCTATAACCGGATTTCCGGTTCCTATCGCCGGACATGTTTCATATTCCAGCGCGCCGGCTATTTGGACATTTTCATCGGATCTTACGACTGAGGCTATAGCCTGCCCCATCCTGCCTGCTGCTCCGCATACCGTTATTTTCATAATTTTCTCCTGATTGGATTTTCCATTCTATACTCAACTTCTTTTTGTCATTCCGGGCTAGTTAATAAGATGTTATTCCTCTAACGAGCCTGCCCCGTAAAGTCTTAATACGGGGGAATCCATTGTTACTAAAAATAATATGTTCTTCCATACGCCTTACTTGGATCCCCGACTACAACCTTCGGGGATGACAAAAGAAAGGATTTAAAATCTGCTTTTGTCAGTTTAAGCAAACTTCCACTTTATGGATTCCCTTGCCGAAAGACGGAACAAGGTTTCCTTCTATTTTTTTGCCGTTAACGATAATTGCGGCGACTTTCGCGTTTTTCTTTAAAGATTTGTTAATAAATTTTATATTATATTGCGCGCCTCTGAATTTTATGTTTAACGAAGTTTCCTGAAAATCTTTATTTGCGGGAAGCTTCGGGTCTATTATTAAGCCGTCAAGTTCGCCGCGCACGCCGAAAAAGAAGTTCTGAAATAAATATCTTGTCCACGCGGCGGATCCCGTAAGTATCGGATATTCGCCTCTGCCCGCAATATTGGGATTATCGGACGAAACATAATATTCCGGTATCCACGGACCGGCTTTAAATTCGTATTGCTCGTGCGACAAAGGGTTTACTCCTGAAAATATTTTATACGCTTCGTCCGCTTTATCTCTGCGCAGCATCGCCCATACAAAGAATAAATTGGCATGGCAAAACAAAGCGTTGTTTTCTTTTGTTCCGGACGCGAAACCCGTTATTCTGCCTATTTTTTTATCGAATTTTAAATACGGAGGATAATTTAGTTTTAAAGCTCCGACTTTTTTATCGTAAAGATGTTTTAAAACGGAATCTATAACTTTATCCGCAGTACCGGCTTTGTCTGCGGCCCCTGACACCAGACTCCATGTCTGGGGCATAAGCATCATTTCAAAATCGCCGGAAGAAGGATTCTTTTTCGATAAAGCGTTCTTTTTGAAAATCGTATCTACAGGCTTTCCGCTGTCAAAAATATATCCGCTGTAGTAACTTCCGTTCCACGCTTTTTTATGCGCGTTTGATATGGACAATTTCGCTTTATTTCTTAAATCTTTTACAATATCGTCAACTTTAACTTTGACTTTTTTACCGCTAATTTTTTTATTAACTTTATTCAAATATTTATCGAGAATTTTTTGGCGTTCTTTTGCCGGAGTATCGCCTTTAGCGTTTTTGTTTATAAGAAGCGAAAGCTCTTCGAAAATTTCTATTTCCAAAATATTTTCGCGTTTTGCGCATTTTTCCAAGATATCGGCAAGTTCGTTGCAGTCTAAAGCAAGCCCGAAAGTAAAAGTGACGTTTTCCCCTTTCACCTGATCAACGGCGTCGTTCCAGTCCGCTCTTTTTTGCCTTAAAAGATTGCTGCTTCCTACATCATAAAACATCGTCAGAAGCTGAACTAAAAGATGCTCTGCCACAGTGCCTTTATAAGCGGCGTTTTTAACCGTTTCATGACTTCCGATAATCCCCTTTTTCCAGTTTTCGTCTTTGGCCTCGCCTCTGCTTATGTAAAGGTCTTTAAAATACGGTATGCCGTCCCTGAATAAAAATTTATAGTCGCCTAAAAAATTTATAAGTATCTTGACAGTCTGAAACGTCCAGTACGGATGATCGCACCATAAACCGTTTACTTCATCGCTGCCGAATTCTTTTGTCCTTGCGAAAAACCGCGTGGCGTTCGTGCCGTCTATGCGTATTCCCGAAAGAGTATGCATGGTTCTTTCTTCAAGCCCTTTGGGGTCTATAACCGTGGCAGCCATCATGTCCTGCCAAAAATCTCTCCAGCCGGCAAAGTCCGTGCCGTAATCCGTCTGAGGATGCCCGGTATTTCCGAACCAGTATCTCATTGAAAGCTGGTAACACCACCAGTTGTTCCACAAATTATTGAAATCTTTATTTCCCGTGGTAATAATTACTCTGGAAGTTCTTTCTTTCCAAAAATCGTTAAGTTTTTGAAACGCTTTCTGCGCTCCCGCGTAATCGAATTTCTTTAAAAGTTTTTGGGCGTCTTTGCTTCCGCCAAAAGCTATACCCGTTACGACTGCAAATTTTTCTGATTTTCCCGCGGGTATGGTTATATTTTTAAATTCTATGGCGCCAACCGCTTCTTTGCCGAAACACTGCGCTTTAGGAGCCTCGTTATTTAAAATTGCCTGCGGTTTAAGCCATATATTATTCGCGCCTAAAAAAGATTCTCTGTCCGAATAAAATCTGTTTCCTTTTCTGCCTTTTTGGGTTTGCGCGCCCATAAAATAACAGATATCGCTTGAATCCGTAGAGCCTTCAACCCATTCAAGGCCAGGAAGTATTTCTATATGGTCGGTAATTTTGCTTTTATTGTAAAGCCGGACAACGTCTCTGTGGTATTCGACATATTCCCTGCTCCCGCCGAAAATCGGTACGGCCGGTATAAAATCAAGAGTTACGGGTTTTGAGGAATTATTCTGAATTTCAACAGTCCATATTTCAACGGTTTCGTCGTTTGGGACAAACACCGTCGCGTTTACCGCCAGACCGTATTTCTTATTTTTTCCGCTGAATTTCACATAACCCAAACCCATTTCGTATTTAGGTTCAAAAGTTTCTGTATTTGTTAAATCGTAATTATTTACAAGCCAGGGTTTTTCTCCGTTCGGGCGCACCCACAAAAATCTTGCGTTTCCTTTCTGGAAAAACAAAGTGTCAAACTCGCCGAACATTCTTGTGTAATCAAAACCTGAAAACCCTCTTAAAAAATTATCGCATATTGAAAAATATTTCGGGCTGTTTGCAAGCATATGAACCAAAGGCTGCGGCAATGCTCTGGCATTATCCACAACGCATTCGCCGGCTTCATTGTAAAACCAAAGTTTTGACATTTGCTTCTCCAGGTATTTTTATGAATTTAACGAAATAGAATTGTATAATTTTTGCCTTGATTTATCAATAGAATGTATAAGAAAGTTTGTCATTGACGATAGCTTGTCATACCCGCACCCGATTAAGACATTCGAGTGTAAACTCCAGCGGGTATCCAAGTTTAACATAGATTCCGGGTCAAGCCCGGAATGACAGCAATGTTTTCGCAGTTTCTCTACTCACTGCCGTTTATCTGCCTTTGAAGGAATATTTAACTCCGAGGGTTCCGCCGAAAGAAGAAAGGTTTTCCGCAGTTTTCATTGCGCCCGAAGCATAGGCTTTTAAATTTTCGTTTATATTGTAAGAGGCGTACAAATTAAGCCCCATAACATCCTGGCCGGTTTCGCTTCCCACAGTTTCAAAAACTTCCGTTTCTCCGTTTAATTTTACGTTAAGCTCAGGCTGATATCCGCTGAAAAGCCTGTCGTATTCCGCTGAAAGACGTAAATTTAATTTTGATGATACCTTCATATTCGCGCTTATGCCTAACCTTGCGTTGGTAACAAAAGAATTTGAGCCTTCTATTTCCAAACTCAAAACGTCCGCGCCTGTTTCGTCAAAATCCCCGTAATGCGCCCATGAACCGTTAATTCCCGCGAAAGGGCTTAACGAAAAAACTTTAGAAACCGGCATATCGTAAGAAGCTTCTATGTCGGCTTCCAATAGATAGCTGTTAAATTCTGTTTTTGCCGAACGAACACTTGTATCGCTCATCACGATGCTTCTTGTAATATCGTATGATTGCCCTTCGTAACCTAGCGCGGCTTTAAACTGCCACGCGTTTTTATTTGCCAAAGCGTACGTTCCGAGCCCGTAACTTGTAATATTTCCTTCGCTTTTTCCCTGCGAGATATTGGCTATATTGTATTTTCCGTAAAAGCCGAGCATAAAATTCGGAGACAATTTTCTGTCCGCGCCGAAAACCGCGCCGTAATCCGCGGTTTCAAAATCTCCCGGAGAATTTATGTCGGACTGGAAAACAAGGGACCCGCCGCCGTCCGCGTAAGCCCATACATTATTAGTTTTATCGCTCTTTTCTATATGGCTGAATAGATCGCGTTTGCTTCTGTTATGTAAGCTATAGTTTAAAGCATTGGCTATAAAATAAGGGGCTGTTTCAAGAAGCGCGTCCAGTTGTGAAATGTCCGGCATATCGTTAATGGAATTTATAACATTCGCCAAAGGACGCGAAGCGTTAGCGGACAAATTATCATACATTGCCGCTACGTTTTTCTGATTTCTACCCATTCCGTCAACCTGTGAAAAATAACTTTGCCTTATGCCGTTTACAACCAGCATATACCGGTTTTGGCTTGCGTCAAATTCAAAATTGTATTTCAAATCGCACGGGTCTGTCCGATGCACGAACGTATCTTGAAAAACCGCTGAAGAAAAATCCGTACCGTTAAAACCTCCGTACGCGTTTATGAGCGTAAACCATTCGTTATCATAAGTCCCAACGCCGGGTTTTACGTTTATAGCCCCGTCTAAACTCGCCGTACCGCCGACATTAATAACGTCGCAATCTCCGCCCGCAAACACGTCAAGCCTCAATTCGCTTTGGGAATCAAGAGTCAAATCCCCGCTTATTGAAACAGTCTGCGCTATAGCAAGAGCATCCTGCATGTTTAAAACGGAATTGCTTAATGACATATCGTTTAAAGACATCGCGCCTGCGGCAAAATTAAACGTTACCGCATCTAAATTCAAATTTAGCGACTGATAGCCTAAGATATTGTCGTTCATATTAAAAGTTCCGCCGCCACACGCAGTTAAAGTATTATTTGCGGCGGACGCAGTAATTGAATCGTTTATATTTGCCGTTTGGTTTTGTAAGTTAAATTCTACATAGGCGTTTCCGGCAAAATGTATAGCATTTGCCGATCCGTTTGCCGTGTTTGCGTTAAATAACGTAGTTTTATTAAAATAAATTTCCGCGATTTCCGACGCGCTTGAGCCTTTCAAATAAATAGCCCCGCCGTTTGTTCCCGCGGAATTTGATAAGAATTGGGCGTCGGTAAATTCAATTTTTCCTTTTCCCGTTAAATAAACAGCCCCGCCTTCAGTTTCCGATAAGTTTTGAGAAAATAAAACACCGCCGTCAAAAACAAGATAACTTCCTGAAGCGTAAACCGCTCCGCCCGAACCGTTTGTTACGCCTTGCGCCTTATTATTTTTAAATTCCGAACCGCCTAAAAGTTTTAAAGTTTGCGCGAAAGTGTAAATTGCTCCGCCGCCGGAAGTTATAAAATCTCCGGAAGCATTATTTGATTCAAATAAAACCGAAGAAGCAAAAGTCATCGTACCGCTTGACGCGTAAACCGCTCCGCCGGAAAGGCCCGCGGAATTATCGTAAAAAATCCCTTGATTATAAAAAGTGGAATCGCTTCTATTTTGAAATATTGCTCCGCCAACGCCGTTTGCGCTATTTCCCGTAAAATTATTTACCGTATCTGCCTGAACCGACGCTCCGAAAACAAAAGTGCTTCCGTCAGAATATATGGCTCCGCCGCCGGAAACATTCGTCCCTGACGAAGAATTACCTACGAAATCGTAAGCACCTATGTTAAAAACGCTTTGCGTCAAAGCATATATGGCGCCGCCGGAATCACCCGCGGAATTGTTTTCAAAAACTCCGGTTTTTAAAAAATTATATGTCCCTAAATTTCCTGCGCCGTAAACATAACTGTTAACAGCCCCGCCGTTTAAACTTGCAGTGTTTGAATAAAATCCTACACCGTTATTAAAATGCAGCGTATTTACCGCGTTTGAATACATTGAAATTGCTCCGCCATTTCCGGCGCTGTTATTTTCGAATTTAACATTTTTGTCGGAAGCAAAATTTAGCGTGTGAGTTCCGCCGTTTGTTCCTATAAAAATTGCTCCGCCGCCCCGCAAACTGAATTCCGAAGCTTTATTTCCGTATCCGTTTGTCCCGCCTAACAAGACATTTCCGTTAAAAGAAAGAGTGTTCGAAACACTTCCTCCGATATATATGGCTCCGCCGTCAACGGCTTGATTTTTTTGGAACGAAACGTCTTTTCCAAAAACTAAATTACCGCCGACAAACGCTATTGCTCCGCCCATCGATGTGGCAACATTACCGTCGAAATATGTTTCCCCTTGAAAATTCATATATGAACCCGAAACATATATCGCTCCGCCGGATACGCTTGTTTCCCCTATTGTTTTATTGCCTGTAAAAGAGCTTATATAGGAATTAAAGTTCAATGTGCTGTTTAAAGCATATATTGCCGCGCCGCCAAAAGAGCTGTTTCCGGTTATTGTGTTGTTTGTAAAAGACGTTACGCTTGCATTCGTACCGAACGTAAAAATAGAAGCGTCGGCATATATTGCTCCGCCTTTGGCATACGCGGTAGCATTGTTTTCAAAATACTGGCTGCCGTTAAAAGTATATGTCGACTTGTAGGAATATATCGCTCCGCCATAGCTAAGATTCATCATTCCGTTCGTCTTATTTCCGGAAAACAATACATCTTTATCAAATAATACCTTTGACGATTCCGTAAAAAACACGCCACCGCCGTCACCGGCAATATTGTTTTTAAATTCAGCGCTTTCGTAAAAGCTTAGCCTTGTATTTTTTACATACATGCCGCCGCCGGAACCTCTCGCGCTGTTATAAGACAGATTGACGCCTTTTGTAAATGTATTTTCTTTGTCTACAAGATATAAAAAACCTCCGTTATTTGCTTCATTGCCTATTGCCGTAAGATATGTATTTGAAAAGTTTACGGTTGAATATCCTCCAAGATGTATTACCCCGTTTCCATCCGTTGATTTATTATAACTTATAGTCGTAGATGAACATAAAAAACCTATTGAATGTTCCTCAAATGACTCATTTTCCGAGTCTATATATATCGCTCCGCCTTGCCGCGCGGTATTGCTTATAAGCTCGACATTCCTATTAAAAGATATACTTTGATTATTTAAATATAAAAATCCGCCTTTATTTGCTTCATTGCCTATTGCCGTAAGATATGTGTTTGAAAAATTTATAGTTGAATTTCCTCCAAGATGTATTACCCCGTTGCCGTCTGTTGATTTATTATAACTAATAGTTGTAGATGAACCTAAAAAACTAAGCCACGAATTATATAAATATATGGCTCCTCCTTGCCGCGCGGTATTGCTTATAAGCTCGACACTTCCACCAAACTCTACATACTTATTATCCAAATATAAAAAACCGCCTTTATTTGCTTCATTGCCTATTGCCGTAAGATATGTATTTGAAAAGTTTATGGTTGAAGCCCCTCCGAGATGTATCACTCCGTTTCCATCCGTTGATTTATTATAACTTATGGTTGTTGATGGGCCTAAAAAAGATAAATTTACAGAAGGTATAATTTCTATTGTTGTTATTATTTCAGTTACATACCACAAACCATTATATGTCGTTGTTGTCGTTGTCGTTGTTGTCGTTGTCCTTGTTGAACTTCCGGCAGCATATATTGCTCCGCCTTCTCGCGCCGTATTACTTATAAGCATTACATCTCTGTCAAATATAACACTTTGGCCATTCAAATATAAAAACCCGCCATTGCCTGATGCCGCAGTATTTCCAACAGCTGTAACTGCTGATCCTGAAAAAGATAATTGCGCAGCAGGCATAATTTCTATTGTTATTTTTCTTTCATGTATTTCTTCATTCGAAGTATACCACGAAGACCCAGGCTCAATAGATATTATTCTCTTTATCTCGCCGGCATAAAGCGCTCCTCCGGAAACTGCCGTATTATTTACAAAATTTACATTGCTATTTGTAAAATTTAGAGTAGCACTGCTGCCTGTAATATATATTGCTCCGCCATAAGATTTAGCAGCATTGCTTAAAAATTCTACATTAGAATTTGAAAACGTAAGATTAGCAGTACTTGTAAATATTGCCCCGCCATTGGCGGCTGTATTATTTATGAAAGTTACATCACTATTCGTAAAATTCACAGAAGTATTGACACCACCACCTGGAAAACCAGGAATAATACTACCTGGAATATTGGCTCCGACAGCATATATTGCCCCGCCATCGCCATAGGAACTGTTATTTGAAAATGTACTTGTTCCGGAAGAATTTATTACAATTGATCCGTTAGCATTTGAATTATAGGTATTAATTGCCCTATTATTATTGTCAAAATCAACATTGTACAGACTTAAATTAATACTGCTTCGACCCGAACCAGATAGACCTAAGCGAACTGCGCCGCCGGAACTTCCCATATTTTTTATACTGATATTATTGATGTCTAAACTTCTATTCGTACCCAACACACCGCCGCCGGAACTTCCTATATACATACCGAAATCGTATCCGTTGCCGTCTAATATATATCCATTATTGCCGTTAATAGTTTTATTACCGGCGCCCATTACCATTGAAGTTATTATGCCGCCAAAATCGAACGCAATATTACTGCTTATATTGATAACAGCAGCACCCCCAACAAAACTGTTGTTAAACTCATAACAATCATACACATTCACATTCTGCCCCATTGCCGCAACAGTGCAAAACAATAAAACCGCCAATGTAAACGCAACTTTTTTAAACTCCATAATTTTCCCCTATATTATCAATTACGAATTACAAATTGGAACATCTCTCAGTGTCACCCTGAACTTGTTTCAGGGTCTGCCGTTAGTTATTTAAAGACAAGATTCTGAAACAAGTTCAGAATGACACCTTTTGAGTAAAAATTTCGAATTCATTTGTCATACTGAGGCGACAAAGTCGCCGAATGTATCCACTGGATTCTTCACTTCGTTCAGAATGACACCTTTTGAGTAAAAATCACGAATTCACTTGTCATACCGGCACCGTATTTAGACACCACGGTGTAAACTCCAGCCGGTATCCACGTTTATTCGTCATTGCGGGCTTGACCCGCAATCTACGATTCACGACGAGATTGCGGCTCGGAGGCCGCAATGACAACGCAGAAAAACACGGTTTTTCGAAAAACCCCAAAAAACAGTCTTGTTCAAAGGGTGTCATGCTGAACTCGTTTCAGCATCTCGTCGTTAAAAAAGACAACAGCAGACCCTGAAACAAGTTCAGGGTGACACGGAGAGGGGTTTTTAGAGAAACCCAACTCGTAATTGATTCTACGTTATTTACTTGAGCTTATTACCAAAGTTTCGTTTTGCAATTTTTCAATTTTGTCCACAATCTTTTCCTCGTTCAGAAGATCGTATCTCTCTTCCGAAGCAGTTTTGAATACCGGCGCCCATAGCGCCGCAGGGTTTATCATAAGGTTTTTAATATTTTTAAATCCGAGGCTTACGTTTTTAACGTGCATATTATCAGCAAAGCGGATGTTTACATCCGTGCCGGGCAAAACGGATAAGTCAACTATAAAAGCGTTATTATTCGGAACAAGCAGGGAAACTTTGCCTTTGCCCGAATTTCTGACATAATCCGAATAGAAAGTGTCGCGAACGTACTGGGCAACATAAATCCCGGTTACCGCGGACAAATTGACTTTGCCTTTTTCTTTTACCGGCTCTACGATTATACTTGCGTTTTCTTTGCCTATTGAACCTGTCAAAGAATGAAGCGTAATATTTGCGGCTATAATATTAGGTTCTTTGTTTCCCAAATCTTTCGCCATTATATCGCCGGCTGATTCTATAAATAAATCCTTGCCGCTGGCGAAACGCTCTATAGTAAGCCCGTTAGTAAAACCTTCAACGTAAATGCCGCCGTTTAACGCAGTAAGATTTGCTAATACGGAAACGGAATTTGCGCTGTCTAAATAAAGATTATTGTTTGGTTTGCCTATATCGCCGTTTTGTGAAACAAGTCTGATTTCGTCAGCGTAAATACCTGCGCCGGTTATGCTCGCTCTGTCGCCCGTAATATCCCCGTAAGCGTCCGCGAACACTACGCCGCGTTCCGAAACAACTTTATTACCAATAATCAACGCTCCGTTTAAAATGTTGAAATTTATATTCCCGTCAAGCGACCTTATCGCGCCTTTTATGGTAAAATCGCCATTTTCTACAAGAGCCTTTATAGTTTCTTTCGCAGTAATTGCGCCTTCAATATCCGTTTTCTTTCCGCTTTTTAAATCAACCCCGCCATCTTTTGATTCTAAATCGCCTTTTACCATAAGCTCTTTTTGACTGTCTGCGGTTATGTCTTTTTCAGCGGTAATATTTCCGACAATTTCGGTTTTGCCTTCGCTGTTAAGCGCGACTTTTCCTTCGGAAGAAACAACTTCGCCCGATACTTTAAGGTCGCTTTCTTTTGACTGTATTTCAATATCGCCTTTTGCAGTGAGAACTGCTTTAACTTCAACTTCGTTTTTGCCGGAAATGGTTATCTTTCCGTTTTCCGAAGTAATGTTTTGCTTTCCGGTTTCAACAGAACCATTCTTCGCGGTTATATTTATGTTTTTATCGGCATAAATTTTGTCCGCATAAAGATCTTTGGTTGAAGACAAATCCACAAGACCGTCCGAAGATGAAACATCTTCAAAATTGCCTTTAACCTGCGCTTCTATGTAAATATCGCCTTTGGCGGAAGCTGAGATTATCTCTGCTACATTAACTTTTATTTTATTGTCCTCAGTTCCTATATAACTGTTTGAAGCCCCCAAAAATAAGTTTTTCGCCGATATAGTATAATTCTCGTCAAAAGCAAGTATCGCACCGTATTTAGACATAACCGAAAGATATCCACCTGCAGTAAGGTTGCCGAAATATAAATCGGTCAGACCGGTTTGAATTCCGATATTGTTAATATAAATATTTCCAATTGCAGAAACGTTTAGTATTCCGCTTTCCTCTAGTTTTCCATTATCATCATATGAATGTATTAAAGCTATACTTAGATTTCTTGTGGTTGTTCCGACATTAGCGGCTTCTATATTTATACTACGCGCTTTTACATTGATATAGTCGGTCGCGCCGCCATAACCTGAGGAAAAAATATTGTTTGCGCCATTAACATAAATACTTTCCGTAGCGCTCAAAAAATCAAGCGTCAGATTGTTTTCAGAACCCAAATAAATACTTCCTCCACGAGTCACTGCCGTAAGAATACCCGACATATCAAGCGTTAACTTTTCACCATTACCTGAAGCTCCGATGTCACCCACATCAGAATCAAGCTCAACATTATTCCCGATAATATTCGTTCTATCTGAAGAAGCGCTATATATGCCTTTTTGGCTTTCTATAATTACATTGCCGCCGGATTTGATTTGATTTATTTTTATATCGTTTTTCGAGCCGATGTATATGTCTCCGTTTGCGTTAAAATTAACGTTTCCTTTGCCATCTATATATAAATTTTCCTGACCTATCACTGTTATCCCAATCAACTCCTTCTTTATCGGATTTCCGTGTTCATCCAATTTTTTCTTCCCATTTTCGTCAAGTTCATAAATATAATCCCATATTATATTGCTGCTTTTCGCCGTGGCAATAAGCAATTTTTGACTGTCGGTAAGATCTGAAAATTTGTTCTCAATGCCAAAATAAAATTCCTCGCTGTTTCTGCCGATAGAACCTCCGGCATTAATATTTATGTTTCCCGTTGCGACAATATTAGGATTATCCGTTACTTTCTGCGTCGAAAAAATCTCTCTGCTTGAGTTTATGGCATACATCAACTGGTCTTCCGTCCATGCTTGCGAATAGCCAATTACGTCTCCTTCTTCATCCGTTATCTCACGCGATGAAAACAAGTCCAGCGAATTCCAAAGAGCAAGAAGCTCATCTTTTGTTCTGGGATCCATTTCCGCATCACCTATAACATCGTAAACGGAACCGTTAGAAACGGCAAGATTCACGTCACCGCTTGATTTAATTTGTTTTATACCTAAATCGCCTTTTTCTTTTTTAATAAGATTTATATTGTTTGCTTCGCCGCCGGCGTAAGCGCTTATTATGTCGGCATTAATTTCAAGAAGCGCGGTTTTGTCATTTTTTAAGCCTATTCTTCCGGTATCGGCAACCAAATCAAGTTCTTTTCCCTGTATCTTAGAATTAGCATTATTACCTAATATGCTTTCTTCGGCATAAAGTTTAACAATTCCGTTTCCGGAAACTATATTAGAAAAAACAAGATTTTCATTTGATTTTAAATTTATGTTTCCTTCTAGAGTATTAGCAGTCAAAATATTGCCGTTATTAAGTTTTACGTTTATAAGGCTTGCGTCGATATTTTGTATTCCGCCTCCGAGAGAAGAGCCTCCGGCTATGCCCTTAGCGGCGCTAAGCGTTAAATCGTTAGCAAAAATCGAAATTGCCCCTGTAGTGTCAATATAACCTTGCTGCGATGTTATATTGACATTTCCGACAGGATTACTGATATTTCCGGCAAGAGTAATATTATTGGCCGAAGTTATATCCAACGAAGGACGTTTCGAAGGATTAGCAGCAAGAGGATCATAGCCTATAAAACTAATTTGAATATTGTAATCAGCTTTTATGTTGTGCGTATAATAGTGTTTTGAGTTTTGCGCTTCAACTTTTCTATATTTATCCTCCCATTGAATCACAGCTATACCGAGCGGACCGTATATCGGATCTGTTTGATAAGGCTTGACATTGCCGTCTTCAGTCAAATGTTGTTCTACTATTTTACGAGGACCGTCAAGTTCATATGTGTATTTGAACTGATAGGCAGACCCGTTTCCATTTTTATAAAGAATTTCTCCTCCTTTAAGAGCTTGCATTTGCGTAGTAACTTCAGGTTTACCCGGTGCCCCCCAGTCAAAATCACCTTCTCTTTTCCAAATAATACCAAGTATCGCGCCACGAATTTCAGTCTTCGTATATGTATATTTAGTCTCAGTGCCATTCCAATTAGTCCATTCATATCTTTGGTCTGCCAGAGGTTTATAATAAACATCGCTGCCTATTCTCTGCGTCCGGTTAAAATTAGCGTCTGACGGCGTAGTTCTTATACCGTTCTCCATAATATAATAAGTGGAATTTATATTTCCGTTTTCATATGTATATTCGGTGGTAAGAAATTTTCCATTATACTTAAAGTTGGTATCAGTTATGGATATTACGCCTTTTACTCCTTCATTATATATATTGCCGATTTTTAAATCGTAACCCGATCTATTGTCAATATTTATTTTTCCATATCCGTCCAAAGCGCGAAGCTCTCCGACTCCAGTACTAAAAATAGTACCGTAAATTTGAAGCCTTCCTCCTTCAACGCTAATATCTTTAATTGCTATTTCATTGGTTAGAACATTGTAATAAGCGTCAATATTATTTCCGTAATAACGGGCATCAAGTTTGTAGTATTCTGCTCCATCTCGTCTGACAGCTAAAGAGTAATAATCGGCTATAGCGCTTTCGACAGTATGTCCGTTAAGCAAATGAAGGGGGTCGTCATATATTGTTAAATCCCAGTCGGCTATCCCTGCTTGCACAAACCCATTGATATTCAAATATCTCGCGCTTAATGTAACATTGTTTCCTATTATTCCGTTGTATCTGCTGCCAACAGGCGATATATCCTTTGAATCGGTTGCTGGTTTATTAGTTTGATTATTGTTTACAACACTACCTGAATAATTGAAATAATCTGCAGGATTTACGCCGATATGCTGAAATCCGCTATAAAAAGACTGAGTTATATCTCCGCGCGATTCAATAAATATATTTTCGCCGCGCACGCTTTTTTTGATCTTAATATTTCCCTCAGAATATATATTTATACTTCCGCCTCTATTTTCAATCTCGCCGGTCAATTCTAAATTAGGTTTATTTGCAAAGGAACTATTATTAATTTTTATTTCTGGAGCGCCGTCCGAACTTTTTTTCGAAAGTATAGTGAGATTTGCCGTTTTAGATTCATTATTTTTGTTTATAGCTTCGTTATTTGTCACGGATATTCCGTTAAACATTATGGCTCCGGTCGAAGATTTAGAAATCATAACATCTTTAAGCCTTAAATTTATATTAGTTCTGTTTTGTATGTCTATTTCCGCATAGCCCGGAGCATCAAGAGTTCCCGAGCCAGAAATATTGTTAGCGTGAATCCATATATCTCCCCTGTTGGCATAAATATCCGAAAATGTTATATACTCAACTTCTCGCTTACTCATAGGTATTAATATTCCCGTAGCAGGGTCTCTGTAAAGAAGGTCAAGAGAAGCCAACTCATTGTAAAGGTTGTTTAACTCTGCCTCATAAGCCCCTTTCAAAATTTCGTCTCCGCTAAAAGTCACTATTGCCTTTTCTAATCTTTTAATTTCCTCCAACATATTATTTTCAATACTTTCTCTGGTTTTCCACCATTCAATTCTATCCGGATCTATTCCGTCAGGATTTGAAATATCTACCTTAACATCATCTCCATCATTATCTATTACAATATGCAGCCTATTGTTTAAACCCGCACGGACATAGCCATTCACTTCCGCTTCGGAGTTTTGTTTTACTTCAAACTTTCTGTCTTGGGCTTTTGTACCTGTTTCCCCGTAAGGAGTATATATGCTTAAAAGCCCGTTGCCCGTAGTGCTGCCTTCATCAGCATAGATATTGATATCGCCTACGCTTCTCAATATGCCGTTTACCGTTACTATATTATTATTTGTAAGGTCTGCCGTAGCTTTGGAAGATAAATTCACCGGAATTAACGCCATATTGTAAATGTCTGCTATAGATGTAACGCCGTAAGTAGCCCACTCTTTATTTTCATCCCGCGCTAGATTGAAAAACAAATTTTGTCCCGCTAAAACATTGCCGGAATCGCCTATTTCTATTTTATTGTTATTTACCGACTTATTAATAGATTCGCCGGTTATGCCACTTATCCCGGCGCCTATATTCATATATACATTTGTTTTTATATTCTGATCGGTTCTGGCATTTACAATTAAATCTTTCGCGGAAAATGTTGTGCCGTCAAAAAGAACTTTTGCAGTTGAATTATTATCTATTTTAGATACTAAATGAGCGCCTGATCCCGACGCAAAAGCTTCGTATTTAACATTATCTACCGCATTTATTATATTGTGTACGTCTACGAGAAAAGTACTCACCTTTTTTAGATACATGTACGGTACTTCTTCATCTTCTTCCTCATCATCCACCGGAAATACTTCTTTTTTTTCTATAGCATATTCTTCTTCTATTTCTATCGCATATGTTTTAACCGTAGTATCTTCCTCGAATACTACGTTGGTACTATTTTCTATTGTTGTTTTGTCTTCGGCAAAAAATATGCCTATCGCCGATAAAGCGTGCGAATCAATGTTGTAGCCTATATCGGGTTTTGAAAATGTATTTTCGGCTCTGATAATAAAATCATTAGCCAAAATATTAGTGCTCCCTCCTATAATCACGTTAAGATCTACATTGGACGTGTTTTCAACATAAAATAACCCTATTGTGCCTAACCCGGCCGCCGCTGACCATATAGATCCGTTTTGTTCGCTCTTTGCTTTGGCATTAACCTCAAATTTTTCTGTCTCTATATTAGATCCGGCCAATCCTGATTTTGAATCACCGAACAATACTTTGTTTGAAGAATCATTTGTGGTTATTGCCTCTGCCCCTCCGAAAACCCCAAGTCCACCGGCTCCGGATTGAGCTTTTGAAAGCATTCCTACAAAAGAATCAGTTCCAGCATATAAATTTTTGGCTTTTATTGTTAATTTGTCTTCAAACTCAGTTATAGTGTTAATAGCCGCTTTATTTTCCGCATACGTTAATCCGACAGACAACGCGCTTATAGTACCGCTATTGCCTTCGGATTTAAGGTCGGCATTACTATTTGAAGAAACTTCCAAGTCGTTATCAGCGGTAATTTCAGAACCTTTTAAAATTGACGCCTTAACATTTCCTTCTATATTGTTTTTAATTATAATACCGTTTAATGCGGCAAGTCCTGCTCCTACACCTCCTAAAGCGTATAAATTCGCACTAGCCGAATGGGCGGCAAAAACGGAAACATCATTTTTAGCACTAATAGTATTATTTTCGCCTATATACGCTTTATTATTAATGTTAATATTTGAGTTTGCCACAGAAGCCGCTATCGCAAGAGCTCCTGCCAATGATGCTGCAATAAAATTTGCGTTTACCGCAGTATTGCCGTTTGTTAAAACATTTAAATCGTAAAGATTTAATTTTGAACCTGTGCCTGTATATGCGTTTAAATTATCCGTAACATTTACTACAAAGATATTTGCAGATGCAGATCCCACTCCGCCGGAAGCGGACTCCATAGTAGCATTGACTTTATTATCGGTTTGTGCTTCTATAATAAGTCTGTTAACAACAGATATCTTTTGTTTTTCTATAATTTCAGTTCCCGGCATTTCTATAGCCTCTTCTGATCCTCCTATTGGTTTGCCTTCTATACTTTTAGGAGTAGGCCAATATCCTATAATGGTATCATCCCCTATCCAAGCATCAGTAGAACCTTTTTTATTTACAACTCCCACAACAGCTCCCACAGCCCCCGCGCCGACCGAGGCATTAAAGAATTTCGGCGTTATCAATGAATTTGCATTTGCCAAAATATTAATATTGTTCGCTTTGGTTATTTCCACACCGTTTGCAATATAAGCGTTGGTTGTATTATTCGAATTTATTACGGCAACGCCTGCGTTAACGGCAACAAAACCGCCGCCTCCCATATAAATTCCCGTAGTATTTTTCGTGTCCGAATTAGCCGTAATATTTATATTGTTTGCCGAAATTGTTCCGCCTATGCGCGCGTCCGTAAGCGTTTTCAAATCTTGAACCGCAACGGAAGCTCCGACAGCCACAAAACCTGCAGACGCGGCGCCTATATTGGCGTTTATATCCACATTATCGGCTGCGCTTACGCCGACATTGCCGCCGGCCGTAACGTTTCCGTCTATATAAGCAAACGTTCCGTTTTTAAGCGGCGCATTGTAAACGCCTAACTCATCGTAATTATAATCAAAATTCGACATTGCGTCCGTATCGACAAGTCCGCCTCCGACTTTATCTTTATCTATCCTGTTGCTCATTTTCATATTATCGCCTATTTCTTGTTTGGAATTGGAAGTGACTTCGACTTCTTTCTTTTCTCCGTTTTCTTCAACCATTATTGTTCTTGTATACTCTCCGCTAAGATAAGTATTTGTGCTCGGCCCGTTCGCATCGTCTTCCGCAGTCGTATCGGTCGCGTCAACATTTCCGCCCACAACTATAACATCTACGGTAGCGGTAACGCCCACAAAACCGCCTGCCATTGAAACTACTATATCTTTTATATTCCTGTCATTTAACGCTCTGACGCCCACGTTTTGGCTTGCATTAGCATAGATTCCGCTCCCCATTCCCGCGGTAACATTGTTATTATACACGCCTACCGAAACGCCTACCGTAACACCGGCAAGGCCGACTGCGCCGCCAACGAATATTTTATCCACTTCCAAAGTATTTTTAGCGTTGATATTTATGTTTTGGGCGTTTAAATTGTAAGTCTTCGCATTCCCGTCACTACGCCTTATAAGAGCCGCTGTTTCGGTATTGTTTACACTTACTCCGGCAGTTATTCCTATACCGGCTATCGCGCCTCCGAAAGTAGCAAGATTTGCGAAAGTTTTTTGATATCCTTCGGCATCAAGTTTTATATTTCCTAACGCTGTAATTTTTGAATCTATAATTTCGGCTTTTGTTGAATTTGATATGACGCTTGTAAACACGGTTCCCGCTACGCCCGCGTAAGCTCCTGCTGCCAAAGTTCCCATAGCTATTCCTAATTTACCTTCCGAAGGATGCACTTCGCCTATAGTAACCGAATCTTCAGCTTCAACCGTAACGTCTCTTGCATCTATAGTGCTTTTATTTATATAAGCGCGGTTTTCGCTTTCATTAACGGCTACAACAACATTCCCGGCTACGCCGGCACTTCCGCCTAACGCTCCGCTTACTACCGTAGCCGCATATTTTTCCGTATTTTTTGTTTTTACTTTGACATCGCCTTTTGCGTTTATAATCGAATTGCCAATATAAGCTTCAACCGTATTGCTCATAGTTTCAAAGTCCGCGGCAACGCCTACTGCAGCGGTTCCCGCGGCTGAAACCGCTCCTGCGATGACAGTTACGTCTGTTTCGTTTTCAGCGGTAACGTGTACGCCTGCTTCATCGCCGTATTGTATGTCAGAGGATGAATAATTTTCATTTATTTTGCTGTTTTCAATTTTCGCGCTTGAAGTAGCGCTTACAATTGAACCGCTTATTCCGCCGGAAACAGCAACGCTGCCGGAACCTGCCGCCGCAGTGTTGACCACAAAAATGTCGTCAAATACATTTGATTTTACAACAAGCCCTGATAAGCCGTTAAAAGAAGAACCTAATGCTTCGCCGCCTTTTGCCGTAATATCCGAATCATTAAAAATACCGGCATTTGACCGGCTGTTTATAAAATGAAGGCTTATGTTTCCGCCTATGCCTACGGAACTGCCTATGCCGACCGCGCCGCTGTAAAACCCGATATTATTTTTGTTATCCGCTAAAAGACCTATCGAGCCGCCGGAAACTATCGTAGAATTGTCTATATACGCATTTGCATTATTGTTGAGATTGCCTATGCCGACCGCTCCGGCAATGCCAACGTTACCGCTAATCGCGGGCGCTGCGGCTATCATATAAGAATGTATAAGTCCGTTGTTGATTGCCAAAATATCAGCATTCGCATTTGTATTGACTGCCGCATTTTTTATGAAAGCGTTTGTATTTCTGTCAATATCAAGCAGCGAGACGGAAGCGCCGACCGCGGCTTTTTCGGACATTGAAAGACTGCCTGCTACGTTTACTAAAATTGGAGTATGTACGGCTTCAATATTAATTTTTCCGTCAGGCAAACTTCCGGATTCAATTTTTATATCAGCATCTTTTATCGAAGCGTTGACTAAACTGTCGGATTTAAGCCAATTAAAAACTCCCTGCAGCCCGAAAGTTTTGCTCTCGCCGCCGGCTACGCCTATGCTAATGTCAAGCTGGTCGTAAACGGCTTTAACGTTTAAGTCATTCGCGAAAAGTTTGGTTGAACCTTCAATAAAGGCGTTTGTTGTAGTGTTATAATGCGTTTGATTGTAAGTCCCGCCGACGCCGACATTAGAGCCGCTCTGTCCTAAAGGATTCATTATGTCATCGCCGAAAATTCCTCCTAAAGTAATGCTTGAGCTTTTTGATTTTGCTTCAACGTTTACGGTCTGTTCGCCGGTTTGCAAAGGCGGTTCTTTCTGGTTTACTTTTGCGTCTTTTATATAAGCTTCGGAAGTGAAATCGTATTTTGTGATATTTACCGCGCCCGAAGCGCTGACGCTAAAGCTTTGCCCGTCTTCTTCTCCCGCGCTTTCCGGAGCAGAAGACATTATCCGTGAATTTATTAATCCTTCGCCGCCGGTTTCTTTCAATTTTTCATAAATTTCTTCAGCGCTGTCAAAGTCAGGATTATTTTCAAAATCTTTAAAAATGTCAAGCCATTCATTGTCAATAGGTATTTCGTGTCTTGAAGATATGTCTATTTTGTTGCCGGCGTCTATAGTCGCGCCGTCCACAAAAGCTTTAGCCGTATCCGTATAATTTCCTATTAATACGGCGCCGGTACCCGATACTTTGCCGGCATTGCTGACAGACGCGTCTACAAATTGCATTATATTGGCGTTTATAACTTCGGCTTTAATATTTATGTTGTTTTTAGCTTCTATTTTGGCATCAGCGCCTGATATTTCAGATATTGCCGTATTTGTATTTTTGGAATAAAGAACAGCTCCGGCAAGAGCTATCGTACTGCTGCTGCCGTCGCTTCCTGTTTTGTTGTCGGCGGATTCAACATTTATTTTTCCCTGCAGCTTATTAAGGTTATCCTCATCAAATTTCATTCCTTCGTCTTTGGGTTCTTCTTCGTTTCCTGCGCTTCCCGGAATTACGGAAACGCTCTGTTTAGTGTTTTTGGAATTTATTGTTGAATTTATATCAACATTGCCAATAACATCTCCGGCAACATCGCCTTTTGCGTTAATTTCGCCTTTTGCCGCTACGGAGTTATTTACGTCCGCCACATTTACGCCAACCGCAATGCCTGCTGCTCCTGTTTTGGATTCAACAGTAAGCGAAATGTCTTTTTCCGTATTTGCGCTTATCAAAGCATTATTCTTAGCGTTTAACATAGAATCTTTAGAAAGTTCAACAGAAGTGTTGCCCAATATAACAGATACGCCTACCGCTCCGCCAATGTCAACTCCTTCCGACAAAGAGTATGATCCGGATTTTGCTTCCACTTCGGAAGTTATGTTGTTTTCGGCATTCAAATTAATGTTGTTGCCTGCAGATAAAGAAGCTTTGCCTATACCTATTTTTGATTCGGACAAATTTACTCCTACAGAAACTCCTAAACCTTTCGCGTCCGTTTTTACAGTCGTTTGGGATTCAACAGAAGTATTAATATTTATGTCATTATCAGCCGTAATTTCCGTGTTCTTATCTATAGTAATATTTGCCGAAACATCTGATTTAGCGATTTTACCGCTTATGGCCTTACCGGTTAAATCATCTACAATACTCAAAACTTCTTGTGTAATGCCCAAAGCAGTATCGGTCAAATCTTTGATTTCCAGAGTATCGCTTAAATCATCATATTCGTATTTATTTTTAGCGGTCGCTTCCATTACAACATCATTGCCTTCTATCGTCGAACCCGATATTTCTATGGAAGCTTTTCTGGTTGATATAAGTTCCGAACCTATGTCTGAAGCGGTAATTGTGACGTCGCCTTTTGTCGCGCCGGTAGATTTTATCTCGGAATTTTCTATTTTTATGTTTTTGCCGGATATATCTATATTTTGAGCGGCATTAATGACGGCTTCTATTTTAAGGTCAAGTTCTCCGGCAAAGCGTCTGTTGTCGCCTTCGGAAGATATTGTTATATCGTTTCCGGCAGTTATAGAACCTTTTACATCAATATCATTTTTAAGGTCGGTATAATTAGCGGCTACGCCTATGGATATTCCTTCTTCGCCTTTTTCCGTAATCGCATTTGTGTTTATGTCTTTTTCGGTTACTGCGGAGATTGTTACGTTATGTCCGGCATCTATTATTTTGTCGTTTAAATCAATGTTTACCGATGTGACGGCATCTGACAGGGAAAGGGCTACGGCTCCTTTATATTTCTCATCGCTGGCAGACTTTGCTTCCACTTCCGAAGTTATTGTTGATTTTGCTTCTATGATTACGTCATTTACTGCTTGTAACTCTGTGTTGCTCACATTAATTTTAGATTCGACAAGGTTTACTCCGGCGGCAAACGCAAGATTGTCAGCCTCAGCTTTTGCCGTTGCCTGAGAATTGGCGGAAGTTGCAATTTTTATATCTTTGTCAGCGTTAATAATCGTATCTTTTATAGTAATGTTTGCGCTAACACCGGACTTGGCAATTTTGCCATCCACCACATTGCCGGTTAAATCTTTGACAACAGTTAAAACCTCATTGGCAATACCCAAGGCCATATCTGTCAAACTGCTGACTTCTATGACAGAATTTACTTTGTCATATTCGTATTCATTTTTCGCATTCGCCTCTATAGATACATCTTTGCCGTCTATATCCGAACCCGATATTTCTATGGAAGCTTTTCTGGTTGATATAAGTTCGGCTCCTTTGTCTGAAGCGATAATTTTAACATCGCCTTTTGTCGCGCCTATAGATTTTATTGAAGAATCTTCTATTTTTATATTTTTGCCATATATATCTATATTTTGAACGGCATTAATAGCAGCTTTCTTTTTTATTTCAACATCATTTTTAATATCAGCATAATTAACTCCAAAACCTATAGAAATTCCGCCTTCGCCTTTTTCTGTAATCGCATTTATCTTTTTTATATCTTCTTTGGTTGTAGCGGAGATTAGCGCATTATTACCGGCTTCTATTTTGGCATTATCAAGGCTTACCAAAGTGCGGGAATCCGCTACAGAAACCGCTACTGCTCCTTTGAATTGTTCATCTGAAGCGGATTTCGCTTCCACTTCAGAAGCTATTATTGATTTTGCTTCCACGGTCACGTCATTTACGGCATTAAGCGTAGCATTATTTATATCTATTTTTGATTCTGTCAGATTGACTCCGGCCGCAAGCGCAAGATTGTCAGCCTCAGCTTTTGCCGTTGCCTGAGAATTGGCCAAAGTTTTTATGCTTAAATCTTTTTCAGCATTGATAACAGTATCGCCACTTATATTAATGTTCGCTTTAACGTCAGATTTTGCGATTTTGCCATCTACGACATTACCGGTTAAATCTTTGACAGCAGTTAAAACTCCTTGTGTAATGCCCAAAGCGGTATCGGTCAAATCTCTGATTTCCAAAGTATCGCTTAAATCATCGTATTTATATGTATTTTCAGCGTTTGCTTCTATGATAACTTCGCTTTTGCCTGTTATAATAGTGTTTTGTATATCTGCGGATGCTTTTCTTGTTGATATGAGCTCCGAACCTTTGTCGGAAGCAACTATTTTAATGTGGTCTCCTTCTTTCGCCTCAATGCCTTTTTCTTCGTCCGCCTCAACGCTTTCAGCCGTACCGTCAGCTGTTATTAAAGAATCCGTTATTTTTATGTTTTTGCCGGCTATGTCCACGCTTTTGCCGGCAATAATATCGGCCTTTATTTTGAGGTCTGTGTCTCCCACGGAACGCCTGTTGTCGCCTTGTGAAGCTATCTTTATATTGTTTCCGGCCTTTATAGAACCTTTTACATCAACATCATTTTTAAGGTCGGTATAATTAACACCTAAACCTATCGAGAAGTTTCCGTCACTCTTTTCCGTAATCGCCTTTGTTGTTCTATCTTCTTCGGTTATTGAGGATATTGACGCGTCATTTTCGGCATTTATTGTGGTGTTATTATCAAGGTTTACCGACGTTTCTGATATTGCCACAGAAACTGCTAAAGCTGCGTTAAAGCTGTCCGCATCGGAATTTGCTTCCACATCGGAAGTAATCTTCGATTTTGCTTCTATGGTCGCGTCTTGTCCGGCAGACAATCCGCTATCTGTGATATTAATTTCAGACTTGGACAGATTTACGCCCAGTGAAAGCGCAAGGTTTTTAGCTTCAGACTTTGCCGTCGTCTGCGAATCCGCTAAAGTTGTTATGTTTAAATCATTGGCAGCATTTATATCAGTATCTTTTATTGTGATAGTCGCTTCAACTTTTGACTTGGCAATTTTACCGCTTACAGCGCCGCCGGTTAAATCCTTGATAATGTCAAGAATGTTATCGGCAGCACCAAAAAGGGCTTCCTCTAAAGTGCTGACCTCGGTAATATCGCTTACCTCTTCATATTTATATTTATTTTCCGCTATCGCTTCTATCGTAACGTCATGGCCGCTTATTTCCGCATCCGATATGTCTATAGAAGCTTTTCTTGTTGATATAAGTTCCGAACCTTTGTCCTCAGCCTTAATTGTAACATTGCCTTGCGCCGCTATGGCTGATTTTGCTGCAGAATCTCCTCCGGTTATTGTTATGTTTTTTCCGAATATATCTATATCTCCGTCTGCTTCAATGCCGGTTTTTTGTATTTCAACTTTATCTTCAATCTCCGTATGTTGAATGCCTAAACCTATCGAGAAGTTTCCGTAATTATTTTCCGTAATCGCCTTTGTTATTCTCTCTTCTTCGGTTACGACGGAAGATATTTTTATGTCATTTCCGGCTTCTATCTTGCTTTTGTCAAAGCTCACCGATCTGTCGGAATCTATTACTGAAACGGCCACGGCTCCTTTAAATTTCTCTTCCGAATCGGACTTCGCTTCAACTTCCGAAGTTATTATTGTTTTTGCTTCCACGGCTGCGTCTTTTCCGGCAGACACTCCGGTATTTGTGATATTTATCTTTGATTTTGACATATTTACGCCCGCCGCAATCGAGAGATTTTTGGCTTCGGCTTTTGCCGTTGTCTGAGAGTCCGCCAATGTTGTTATGCTCAAATCATTATCGGCCTTAATATCCGTGTTGTCTATGGTAATCGTTGCCGAAACATCAGATTTGGCGATTTTGCCTCTTACCGCATCGTCAGTTAAATCCCCGACAATCTCTAAAATCTCATTAACACTTCCCAAAACTCCATTCGTTAAATCACTGACTTCTATAAGGGAATTTACATCGTCGTATTCGTATTTATTTTCAGCTATCGCTTTTATCGTAACATCTTCGCCTTCTATCGTCATGTTTGATATATTTACGGAAGCGCTTCTTGTCGATATAAGTTCCGAGCCTTTGTCCTCAGCCTTAATTGTAACATTGCCTCCTGTCGATAATATGGCTGGTTTTGCTGAAGAGCCTCCTGCTATTTTTATGTTTTTGCCGAATATATCTATGTTTCCGTATGCTTCAATGCCGGTTTTTTGCATATCAACTTTATCTTCAATCTCCGTATAATTAATACCTAACCCTATGGAAATTTTATTATCCCCTTCACCTTTTTCGGCATCCGCTTTTATTTTTATATCTTCTTTCGTTACAGCAGATATTGCTGCGTCTTTTCCGGATTGTATTTCACTGCCGTCAAGTTTTACAAACGTCTCAGATGTTACAACGGAAACTGCCACTGCTCCGTTAAGTTCTTCTGAAGCGGATTTCGCTTCCACTTCCGAAGTTACTTTTGATTTCGCTTTTACGTTTACATCTTCTCCTGCTTCTAAGTTGCTTCCGCTTATATTGATTGTAGATTCGACATTGTTTATTCCAACCGCAATAGCAAGATTTTCAGCTTTTGCCTTTGCCGTCGCCTGCGAATCAGCCAATGTTTTTATATTTAAATTGTTGTCGGCCTTAATATCCGTGTTACCTATAGTAATGCTTGCCGAAACGTCGGACTTCGAGATTTGACCACTTACTTTATTTTCAGTTATGCCTTCGACAATTTTCAAAACCTCATTGACTGTTCCTAAAATCCCGTCAGTTAAATCGCTGACTTCTATCATAGACTCAATATCGTCGTATGTATATTTATTTTCCGCGGTTGCTTCTATGGTAATGTCTTTACCTTCTATCTCCGTGTCAGATATGGCTATTGTGGCTTTTCTTGTGGATATAAGTTCCGACCCTTTATCCGAAGCCGTAATTTTAACGTCGCCTTTTGTCGCGCCCGTGGATTTTATTTTGGAATTCTCTATTTTTATGTCTTTGCCGGATATTGTTATGTCTTTAATGGCTTTTATATCGGCATTTTTTATTATATTGTCGTTTTTAATATCCGTATAATTGACTGGCAAACCTATCGATAATTTTGTCCCTTCGCTTCCCGAACCGCTGCCGTCATCCTCTTTTTTTGATTCTGTAACCGCCTTTGTTTTTATAGTTTCTTCGGTTACGGCGGAAACCGACGCGTTATTTTTGGCGTCTATTTGAGTTTTATCAAGACTTACGGACGTATCGGAATCTGTTACCGTAACAGCCACAGACCCTTTGAACGACTCGCCGGAAGAAGCTTTTGCTTCCACTTCGGAATTAATTATAGACTTCGCTTCCACGGTTACGTCTTGTCCGGTAAGCGTAGCATCGCCTATTTCAACCGAAGCTTTCATATTATTTATTCCCGCTGATAGCGCAACGGTTTCGGCTTCGGTTTTCACGATTATATTCGACCCGGAAGTTGCTTTTATATCAAGGTTTTCCTGAGCGGTTATTTTAGTTCCGTCGC